>Ga0194133_10008092_pt1 | contig 12375 bp, 10 predicted proteins | sample TA2KigOf40mmetaG_FD_155448 | JGI IMG/M metagenome (GOLD analysis project Ga0194133, IMG submission 155448) | Freshwater microbial communities from Lake Tanganyika, Tanzania - TA2015055 Kigoma Offshore 40m | ecosystem: Environmental > Aquatic > Freshwater > Lake | place: Tanzania: Lake...
TTATGTTATGTTATGTTACGTTATATTAATTTGGTTAGGTCAGCCAATAATTTTTAAGGAAAAAATTAGAAAATAGGAAAAAAAATACAAAAATTGGGAAAACTGGTTCAGGAGGAGTATTTATGAGTTGCAATAGTTGGAAAAAGTTTAAGACTTACCCTGGGTTTAAATTTATCATTGATTATTTTAATATGTATAAATATTTTTTATACAAACTGCATGATGCTTCCAGTTTTTCAAATGTGAAACAATTCCCTCAAATTCATTTTCCAGAAAAAGTAAAGAAAAATTAGAGGTTAGGTTAGGTTTAGTTAAGTAAAGTTAGGTTAGGTTATTTTGGGCTGGGCTGGGTTGGGTTAAGTTAGGTTAGGTTAGATTTTAAAGATGGGGTGGGGAATAAAGATTTTGACCCAGGTTGGGTAATATTTTGTCTGCTAGGATCAGCCTTCTCCAGGACGGGAAAATTTTCCTATTAAAAGCCAATTTTTTTCAATTTTTAATCTTTCAAAGTCTAAAAAATATAATTGGGTCTGTTCAAAAAAATACCTGGGTTTGCCTTTTTATTAGTTTTTCAGGAAATATTTGTCCGTGAAAAACTTTTAGTGCCCAAAATAACACATTTAGTGTAAATCTTGAATATTAATATCCATTTGTTTGGATACTTCGTCACTTTGCTGAGTATCAATCAGGAAACCTTGGCAAAGTTTGAGTTTTTTATTATCTTAACCTTTCTTGAACTTTATTTCAATAAAAAAAAACCATCAATGTGGGTCTGTGAATGCAGCTGGAGGTATTCCCAGTCACATGTTGACAAAGAGGGTTCAGTTTTTAAAAACTAAGATTGAAAGGGCCCCCCTCTGGAGTAACATCATGGCCCATTTTTGTCAGATTAAGACATAATTTTTCATAGTTTTTATATTTGAGGGAGAAAATTGCTCAGAATAAACATTAACATATTATTTCAAGTTGGTTTGAGGCAGTAGGTATTTGGAGGATTCATGCTGTCCTTTTGAAACAAAGGGAGACAACATAGTGGACAAACAATAAGCTGTGCTAGAGATCCTCGTCCTCTTTTTGGTTTAAAAAGTATTCATCAAGGACATTTTTGTCTGAATCTCGAATAGAAAAGTTTGGCACAAAACCTTCCTCGTTTTCAAGGTTGTAAATCCATCTTCATGCAAAAAAATAAGGTTTTGTTGTAAATGGGGTATCAATCATCTGCAAAAATTGTTCAAAATATGCAAGGTTTAAGGTCTACCTGCTTTTTTCAGCTGAGTCCCAGACATCTTGGCTACGCTTAATGTATTCAGCATTAAGCGAATCAACATTGATGGGATTGTCAAATACTGAAAACAGAACAAACACATGCTTGGATTTTAGGAAAAGTAATAATAATTAAAATCTATATTCCTTTATCATTCTCAAAATTAAATGTTGCCAAAATTAACGTACAGATTAGGCGATTTTCCTCAGATGAAATTCTTTCATCCTTGCCATCAAACTCGTCTGAGTCAGAATCTATTTCAACCTGTAGAAAGTTTTTAAAAGAAATAAAAGAAACTATTTTTTACAGGAACAACTACCATGTCCCAATCATTTGTGTTATCCACTGTGTTTGCCGATAATAAGACTTGTTGGTAGTTTCCTTGCTGGAATAGTTAGAAAACATTTACTTTCCTCACTAGAACATGCTAATTCTGAACATATTAAATGGCCAAACCTCATGATCGAAAGGGTAAAATTGTTGAGCTTTCCTCGACCTGTTTGAAAAATTGTTCTTGGGAACAGCAATAGTGACCTGAGAAAATTAACGATTCTCGTTAAATATTTGTCGCCTCTTTCAATCATAACTTATAGATGTTCCTCTCAGCAATCTCTTTTACCTTTATTGTCTTGTTTCCTCCGAACCCTGAAAACCCGTTCATGTGAATCAAAGCCTCACGTTGATCGTTTATGTCTCCAAATCTTACGAAACCATATTTGCGGCCATCTTTTTCTATCATAACTTTAAAAGAATTTTCTTTAAAGATCAATGAAGTACTCAGCAAAAAACACTTCTTAAATACCTCTTGTACTTCTTACAGTTTCAAACCTTGTTTCAAATGCTTCATGAAATGTTTTTCCAGCGAGATCCTCTGGTAAGTCTGAGACCCAAATACAAAACTCTTTTTCTGACGATTCGAATCCCGTTGGAAATGCAGCTGTTAATTTAAATCTAGCTGGCTGTAAAATATTTCAGCTTGAAAATTCAATTTTCTCTTGCAGTAGTACATTTAATTTTACCGGTTGACTATGAGGAATAATTTTTCCATTGGTTTTATGTAAACACATCAAAGCACCAGCATTTGTTTCGAATTCTAATTGAGCATAAGAAGAATCTTCGCCGGTAAATTTATTTCGCACAAACTAAAATAAAAAAAAGTTTAAGGCATGAAGTAAAATAGAATGATCTAATTTCTCAATTAAACCTTGATGGTTTTTATGTCATCGTCTCCCGTGAGACTAAAGGCGTTGATCAAAAACTTTTCATTCATGTACGGCTCAAGCTGAAAAAGAAGAAAAACCCATTAGTATCCTCACTGGCATGGTCACACATTGTCATACAATGGTCAAAAATAAGATCAGTTCATCTTTTGGCACTTGGAACAGTGCTGTGAAATTTCGAGAAGTTTTTGTATCCTACAATTCTTGCTGGAGAAATATTAAGTAAATATTAACCTACATCAACAATTTCGAACAATTAAAGTTCGAGCTTTTCTTGCAACGCAAGTATTCAAGCTCGATTTACCTTAAGCAGTCAGTTACCAGTGCAGTTTAAAAGTCATGTAATCCTTTGATTTTTGTACTCTTAAGGCTAGCAGCTTCTACAACCTACCAGCACTGAGCATTCAGGCATTTGAGGTTTTTCACCATTGTGAAGCACACAAGGTTGTTATTAGTTAGATCTTGCACTAAATCCAGGTTTTTTCCTCCCAAAAAAAGAAGGATGCCTGAGTGTCAAGTCTCAAGATTATACATTTTCTTAATGATGTTTTTTTATAAGATTTAAAATTTTCCAAAGAAACCAACTTACACCTCCAATCCATAGTTTTACATTCCTTTCCATTTCTATTTAAAATAATCAAAATTTTCAAACTTCTCTGACATTTTTTAGCACAAAACCAGAAAAACTAAATTTTTGTATATTTATTTCAAAAAATAAACAGACTATTTATTCTCGAAAACACAGTTGTATTATTTGTACTTGGGTTTTGCCATTAGTGAGAAAGTGGAAATTCCTTATCAGCATTTGATCAGAGTAAAATGGAAGATTACTTCTAGATATAGACCCACCACAAGAACTGGGTTAAGCACTATGTGCTAGGTCTAAATCAAAGACCCCCATCTCCCCAGTCCCCACCTACACCACTGGGATACTATTCCCTCAGACAGTGGGGGCTAACAAATATCCGGTCTGAAATTTGAAGTAGATGCCCCTTAAGTATGTAGTGCAGATTTCACGTCAGAAATCTGAGGGCCCTCCCTCGCAATACACCAACCAGCCTTGGTTAAAAAATGGGAGATCCTCTCACAACAAGCCACATTACTGGGTACCCAGATCAAAGGTCTTTGGCCGACAGCCCAAACAATACCATTAAACCACTGCGATGGTCACAACTCACAAGACATGGTAATCTCTCCCCCGCTCTAAGCAACTGGGGAGGTGGAAACAAAAAAATATGATCAATATTTCATTGTCTCAAATTTGTTCATTAATAATAATAATCTCGTGCAGTATAGACTCATCCGGTGTTAATGTGTGACCAACACCTTTATAAGAGTCCCACCATAGAAGTCTATGGTCACTGCAGATTACTTTTACCCTGACTGAGGGTGCCTAGTAGATTTTTTTGCTGAAAAATTGCTGGCAACTCTAACTGGGATACTATTCCCATTATTGCTGAGAATTGAACATGGAGATCTTTGTTCTCAGTCAGGTGCCTATGACTCCTCAGCCACAACGACCCCCTGAAAGTTAAGAGATATTTTCGGCAGTTCCCTCTTCAAAACTCATCATCAGGTGACAGGGACCATTTAATACCTTCAAACCCAGTATTAAGTTAGATATCTTACCTACACCCCCACTTTTAGAGGCACAGTTTGAAGGGAATCTAAATAAAATGGTTCAACATTTTTAAAGCAAAGATAGAATTGTCTATTCAGTTCAATTCAGAGTGACAATTAAAAGATATTTATTTTTCAGTGATCAAAATAGGTTTGAAAATTACTACTGCAGCAAGATTTGTCAAAAAGTGTTTATGCAAACATGTCCTCTCTGTCAGAACCATTCCAATCGGAGGCTTCTTCGATAGCAGCGAAATTAAGGAAGTGGGAGGGTCTGTGAACTTCGTGGTAAAACTCCTTTGGATTGCTCAGTGCCAACTCGTATTTCATATTTGGCTCATGTCGTACTCCCATAAAGTTGTAGTTCCAAGATCCTTGGGCGGGAATCATGAAGAAACCAAGAAAACGATCGGAGAGAAGCATCTAATTGAAATATGAAAAATAGTTTAACTGGTGGGTTTAGAAAGGAAAAAGAGATGAAGCCAGGGTCTAACCTGAACTTTCTCGTAGTGACTTGGTAGGTACCCTTTAGGATTGTTTCCCTTGTCAGTATTGTTCTTGCCCCAGTCATATCCGCTGGGTGTCAACTTGTAAGCTGTAAGGGAGCACGATCCAGGAGTAAAAGAACAAGTGATGACAATTGTTTTTTCTCCGTCCCACGATGGATGCTCAGCCATGACCTTAGCATGGGTGGAAATGTCCTATAATCGAATGTTATGAAAGGCGATGAATTAATAACTCGTCAAATGTTTCGTGTATAAATATTCAATTACCTGAGGTGAAAGCTGAGGCAATTCGTTAGGTTGGGTGTGAACCCACCCAAGAGGCTCTAACTCTTTTAGATATTCGTGATTAGGCAACATTGTTGGCAAGTTAACTGTTTGATGAGTACCCCACTGCGGAGGCATTACAATGCAGCGAATTTCTTTGACCTAAACAGATTTATGGTTGTGAATGAGTAAAAATGAGACTTGAAATGCAGTTCAACTCACCTGTGGATTGTCTGGAGGCGAAACTCCATACAAGTATCCAGCAATTTGTGTTCTCAAATCAGAAATCATAACAAACTTTTTAAGAACATTCTTTGGGAGAATATAGGTGTAACCAGTTTCTTTTATATCATCAGATGAAACATAAATATGGTTTGTTCTTAGATGCAAATTTGTGGCGGAGATAGCCCTAACACGCCATTCTGTCTTGCTGGAAAAAGTGTTGGTCTCGTAGTTACTGGTAGTAGATGTTATGATCTCGTCTCCGTGCTTGTTAACAGTTCGCGTGGTCGTGGCAGTTAACTGAGACTGCTCTTTAGTTTGTTTCTCAATTTCAGCAATCTGGAAAAAAGGGGAAAGATGGTTAAACATTTTTCATCATTCATGAATGATAATAATAATGATAATGTAAACCTGCTGTCGTTGGGCACTTGGAGCAGAGATCTCCATACCCAAAATGATGTCTCTAATTTCCGACTGAGTCAAGCTAGCAACGTTGACGTTATTTTTCTTTCCATAATCAGCCAAGATCAAATCTTTCAGACTCACTTCCACTTTAATCCACTCATCATCTGACAATGTTGGCCTAAATGGAGTCGTGAGAATTGAAATAGGGAATTGAAGTGTTTCAATTCTAAAATGTTTTACCAAATGTGATGTGGTTCGGTAATGGTAGTTTTATCTGGTTTCAAGATAATTTTTGTACGATCATTGTTCACGTGAAGAGCACGAAGAATCTGTAAAGAAGAAGACCACAATTAGATTTAACGAATGTTTAACAAAATTATCTTGCTTACCAAAATAAGCCTCGAAAATGCAGTGTATGACGAAATGGTCCTGAGCCAATCGTCGTAGAGGTTAAACAATACCATCTGGGGCTCAGTAGCTTTCAGAATAAGATCACCAAACTTTTCAACTTTGAGACAAGCTTGGAAGGGTAGCTGAAGCTCCGAGCCTTTGATGACAATGTTGGGAAAGTCTAGCAAGTGAACTTCTAGAGGATCAAGCATACCCTTTCGGGTCACAATAATCTGAAAAAAAAATTTTAGAATCTCAAACATCAGATAAAATCCTTTTTTTCTAGCCTCTTCTCACCTGCTTCGGCTGCTCTTCAACGGGCAGTGATCTGATAAGTGCCGCAACTTCTTCAGCAGTTTTCCATTTAGCCAGTTGACCAAGACGCTTTTGACCAGCCCAAACAGAAGTATGAATTATTTTCAAGAAAAGTTGCCCAGTCCGAGGGTTGAAAATAAATATGGCTCCATTTATTCTAGGAAATTAAACAGATAAGGTGCAAGGTTCTATCTTAAATCTAAAATTTTTATGCTCACGGTTTTGTTGTTAAGTTTCCTTCAAAAGTTTTGTGAATGGTAACACGGTAAACGTTTGTATCATCAACAAACCTACAATTAAACCATGAATTTCAATTAATCAATAGAATTATGAAAATAAGCTAAAAAAAAACTTGCCAAATGATTTGATTTGAAAACAATTCTCCGTAGTTCTGAGATGAGAGGTAAGGCTCAGTGGGCTCAGATGAATACAACTAGAAATAATTTTTTTGATCAAGTTATGTTGTTTAAAGGAATATAAAGTTTGAGAGTTAAATTATGAGATAACAAAAATTGCAAATAAAAATTATTTCCGGAACCCATTCATACCTGCAAACCTTTCCTTATACGTTCTCTCAACACATAAAGTGCAGGGTTGGCCTTCATAATTTTAGCCATTGCTTGTTGAATAAGAGGTTTGGCACCCGGGAACCAGTTACCAAATGCAGAATGCAAATTGTAGGCAAGGTCAACAGCGACCTAATATGAATCTCAATCTCAAATGCTTGCATCAAATAAACAATTTTGCTCGATTTTTACCAAAACACCAGTTGGACTGGGATAGATAGACATGTTATCAGTGGTGTAATCAAGATACTTGGCTCTTGCATATCGCTCAACATCATGCGAGTCATAGTCGCCCCAACGAAGCTGAACATCCAACCAATATTTTTGTGTTGTTGTCGAGTCCATGACATCCTTTGAGTCGGCAAGAAGAGATGGTCTAGAAAAAATGAAACTCGGTGAGTTTTGTAAAAATGCCAAAAGTCTACAGTTACTCCATCTAACCTTGAAACGTTCCATTTGTAGGTGGCGAAGAGAAGAATATCAGCGCAAGATGAGTTCATCTTGTACGATTTTCTGGGATGGATAGTTTCTTTCTGAACAGTTTCAATCTCTAGAGCATCAAGTTCTTGGTCGAAGACTTGACATAAATCCATTACAACAGACTCGTGTACCTATGAAAATATATCATGAAAACGTTTTTGAGATACCCCTACAATATTTTTGCTAGGAATATTTACTTTTTGCCACAAGTGAGCCCTGAATATCTGAATCAAGGAAATTTTTAGCGTAGGAATCTTTCCGTGCATGAAAATTCCAGTAAGGTCAAGCTGGACCTGGAAACCAACGTAGACATTGGCGCGGTTTATTGTTGGTGACCACCAAAGAGTAAATCTTCGATTCGGAATCTAGTAAATAAATCGATTTTAGAAGGGTCTTTTGAAAGTATTAATTAATCAGAGATATTACCTGATTCAAACCAGACCTCTGAGCATTGGTAAGCTTTTTGTATTTCATGGATTCTTCAAACCCTGAAGCCTTCTCCCAAAAGAGACCTTCCCATGTGGGGAAGTAAGTTCCTTTAAAAAGTGTGTGTTCAAGAATTCCTTCTACACCTCCAAGTGCTTGGATCATGTCTGTGCGATAATTGTTCAAATTCCATAACTTTCCATCGTGTCTTTGATGTGTCCACCAGAATGGATTTTGTTTCAAAACCTAAAAATGTTTGTTTGGCTATCAATTTAAAATTGGTTACTTGTTAAAAACCTATATACCTGGTATGCTTTAAACTCTGTTCTCACTCTCCAACCTTTGTCATATGCTAGAGTGTGGCGATCTTTCTGAAACAAAGTATTGATTCTGGGTATTCCACGGTCCCAAGAATCTTCCAAGTCTTCCAAAGTGAGACGACGATTCTGTGACGAGGCCTCTTGACGCTTCAGGGCATATTCCGCCCACACTCGTTGGGAGTCAACAAACTCTGCTTCCCACGGTTGAATATAACGGTAAAGATTGGGAATGAGCTTAAATTGACAAACAACCAAATTTGTATTAAAAAATAATTGAGAAAAAGTATATTTTCTTTGGATACCTGATCTTCCTCGTGGCTCATACCAGATCTGAAATGGGTAATCCCCACATCAGTCTGCTTTGACCACCTGAAACGAAACCAAAATTTTTAGAATCTAGACGTTAGCAGATTTTCTAAAATAATTGTGTTATTACCGCAGATCTGATTGGGGTATTAAAACGTGACCCATGGAGAGCATACCAAGACCTCCTAACTCTTTCGGTGTATAAAACACAACTGGAGGAAAACGAGAAGGCATTTTCGAGTTGAGGCCGATTTTAATACGTGTTTGAATTTTGTTTTCGCATTTGACGAGCAAGTCAAGAAGTTCCTGTAAAGTTTCATCGAAGACTTAATCTCTTAAAAATATTTTTTATATTGAAAAGGATATTACCTGTGTGTTTACAACGGCTTCTCTGAAATATGTCATGAGTCCAATCAAGGCTGTGTTCCATTTATTGACAATTTTTGTGAATGTTGTAGACCCAGATGCCATTAGAATCTAATTTCAAACAGGTTTGCTAAATCAGTTGTTCGAGTGTAGATTTTTTAGGTTCATTCTATTACCTGTCTAACTCTGTTGTGAAATCTTGTCATGGCCTCGTCCTCCACACGCAAAAAGCATTGTGCAGTTCTTTCTTTCGTCACTTCATTCTAGAAAACGAGTCAGAAGTGTGAACATAGAGTACACATGTTTAAGCTAAAATTTCGAATAAAAAGCACCTGCAAATTCCAGACACCATCTTTGTGAGTAAACTCCTCATTTGTTGTTCGACACTTTGGTAAGATTCGACACTCGAATCCTGACATCGAGAAGAGCAGGTTTGGATTGTCTTTGGAGTAGACTGATACGAAACTTGAGTCCCACTCAATAGTTGTCACAGATCTTGAAACGAAAGATAATGTTCATGAGTATTTGTAAAGCAAAAGCCCAAGACAAGCAAATCAATTGGAAACAGTTTTCACCTTGGCAATCTGTTCTTTATATCCCAAAATACAGCTCTGCCTAAATTAACGTCATGTTTCATAAGCCTCATCCTCGCATCTCTGGGCCAACACTTCTTATTATTGTATCCAACAATATTTTCATTGTTCGGATCGGGATGTTCTGTTAAGTAACGCTGAATGAGGTCTCGAGCTTCTTCAGCTGTGAATCTCAAAAACATGTGAACGCGGTCAACATAACGGGAGTACAATCGGATGGGATGAGAGACCTCAGTATCGACATTCTGTTGAATTAAAGTTACTCAAATGCGATGCCTAGAATATCTTTTTGAAATAAAAACTTACCAAGAACGATAAAAAGTCATTGGGCTCTTGAGGAGGTCCTGCCATCTGGGCTGAACGGTTCAACCCCAGCATGAGCAGATCCATCAGCTAGAAAAACATTTGAAGGGTTTTCAGGCCGTTTAAAAAAATAAACGTCTGGTCGTACTCACCAATCCATAATATTGTACTATAAATGATGAAAACTGTAGACCTCTTATGATTCCATAGGAGTTTGTATGGTTCATATCTTTGTAGTTGACGACAACGTTATTTTTTGCAGTCATGTAATCGGCGATATTGTGGTCAACAATAAGCCTTAGCAGCCTATTAAGAAGGGTCAAGTCAATTTTCTCATAAATCTTGTCAAGCTTGCACTCCATCATAACATTGCATTCTCCATCTGCAGTCTCCCAAACATCTTTTAAGTTGTTAATTCCCTGACACCACTTGTAAGTCAATAGTGGAGGTGGTTCAGTGTCTGATGGCTTAATCCATGGTGGGAAGAGCTTACGCTTATCAGCTTCATACCATAAATACTAAAACATAAAATTTCTTCTTTATAAAATGTTCCAGGATTCAGGAATATTAATTAAAAAAACTTCAATGAACGTACCTGATCAAGATAAGCATCGGTGATTTTTTCAAGAGGCTCAACATCATATACTGGTACGAGGTGAGAATACAGATCCATGAACTCAATTCCAGTTTCCTTAAAAGATCTCTGAGTAAGCAAGTGACGCTTGATTCTGGAAAGTGCCTCATGGGGGTTGTCGTAAGCTTGTTCAATAAGGCCGAGCTCCTCTCTCTGGCTCTGGTTTAACCGTGACTTCACAGAATATGCTTCTTTGAGACGTTCCAACGCCAAAATCAAAAGCTTAGTGTCGTGTTTGTATGACAAAGGTGGGAAAGGAATGGGTTTGAATCGCCTGAAAATTAAAATCAACTTAACCACAATATTTTTTTACATAGAGGCATCTGTCTTTCTATCAAAAAAATTATCAACCAAAAATCAATAATTTTTTGAAAGAAAATTAATGAGTAAATGTGTGCACCTCGATTCCAACCAATGCACTGTTGTTGTATAAATTGCAACTGCCTCTTCGGGTGAAACATATGGCCCATCTTTCAAGTAGTTGTGCTGACGCTCTTGCTCGGCCTTCAAGTAAAGTCTAGTAAGACGTCCAAGGTTCTTTTTGCACACGGTCTTGTCAACAGTGGCTCCACGCCTATTCAAAGGCAAGTTGTTAGTAGATTCTTTATCTATCAAAGTATGTTATATTTACCTGATTCTTTCTCTGTTGTAATGAGCTGTGTTTGTCCACCAGTCAGCTTTCATCTTGACGTATCTCAGAATCATATTTTCGATTGGAGTTGGAAGACCAGGGACCTTCCATGGAATGTTAGCTTTCCAACAACGAAACGCTTCGGAAAGGTGCTGCCAAGTAAGAGAAAAAAATAACAAAAGAACTAGGTTACAAAGGCCAATGAGCTGAAAACCTGAAGAATGGTCCTAGCTTTGTTTTGCTTGATTCCTTCAGGCATCATATCCAAAATATCATGCATAACCGACGCTCTTAACTCCAGATCAAAGTGAGACTCAACACGTTGCTTTGTAACAGTTTTTGCAACTCCTTTTGAGTGCCGACCCTCAAACTGACGTGAAAGTAAATTTCCAAGCCACCTCTCTAGAAGAGGAGTGACTCCTCGTAAGAAGAAGAGCCACACACGCCAACCAGGTGCCCAAAAACCACATCCAGGTCCTTTTCCGACGGGACCCTTAAAATTAAGAAAATAGTTTTTAATTCTTATATCTCTCAGGAGAACCTACTCCAGTTTTATATTCATGAAATAAATAAATCTTCCAATAAGTGGGGAAGCTTTGAAATTAAATTTTGTCTAAAGACAACTTGAAAGCAAAATAATGTTAAAACTTACTGTGTTGAATCTGTAGTAAATAACGTGTTTGAGATCTTTACACATACGAATCTGCTTCATCAGCTTGTACTTGTATCTGTACATTCCGGTTAACTGAAAAGTGTTTGATAAGTAACTTGTGTTCAAGAGGGAAAATCCAATTTGGTACCTGTCCAACATGAGCAAAAATGTATTGCAAACCGTCGGCAAGTTGGAACGCATCTACGTTGTTGAGGCGATACTATAATATAACAAGTAACATTTTTATTCAACTTTTAGTTTAATGCTTTTAAGACACCAAAATTTAAGTATTGATTACAGATTAATATTTAAATTTCAAAAGGGAGTTTGCTTTACCTGCACGTGAGAGTCAACAATCAGTTTAGTTAGTCTAAGAATTTCTCTGCAGAGATGGAATGCATTTCCGAATCTTGATTTTTTACGTTCCTTGGTTGTAAGAGTTTTAACTGGCTTTAAATTGAAATTATAATCCAAGTGAAGATAATCCAAATTTTTGCGATGAATGAGAAGGTTCAACATGTTGTAACCTTGTCGGCAGACCTGTAGGCCGACTTCTACCCAATCCAAGCTTGTAGACTGGAAAAACTTGGTGGATTTAAAAGACCTGCAAAGATATTTGAATAATAGGGTTGAAATTTGGAGGCTATGATTTTTCCAAACCTGAAGAGATATCTTTTCTTCTGAGGCTTCGGTGGTCTGTGGTGCAAGGCATTCAAAACGAAATATTTCAGCAGTTTTTGGTACGATACACGAACTTTTACAGGTTGACCGGGAGGGCAGTGCTCGCGATACCAGTTCTTCACCAGAGGAACGTCTAAGGCACGCCTGGTGCGTCCTGAACGCATGTGAAAGGGCCTAGGAGCCCACAACAAAGAGATGCCATTTGCTGTGT
>Ga0194133_10008093_pt1 | contig 12375 bp, 12 predicted proteins | sample TA2KigOf40mmetaG_FD_155448 | JGI IMG/M metagenome (GOLD analysis project Ga0194133, IMG submission 155448) | Freshwater microbial communities from Lake Tanganyika, Tanzania - TA2015055 Kigoma Offshore 40m | ecosystem: Environmental > Aquatic > Freshwater > Lake | place: Tanzania: Lake...
TTTTTTGATAAACGTGAATAATTGAGTAAGAGATTCTGCACAACAATCAATCCTAACTGAGATAATCATCTCATAGAAATGGTTAATTAAGGCAAATCCAGGGGTCAAATAGTTTGGCCAGACCGCAGCCTTTCAATTCTCAGCCAGTTGCCAAACCCCTGCATTGATTATTTTTGAATCTGTAAAAAAAAGTCAAATATAAATTTCATTCATGCTCTGTTACTTTTCTTATTGTAACACTAAACCTGAATGAATTTTCATCGATTTGTTTGGATGTTTTGCTCCATTTAAATGGCCTGAAAAAATATTATTTTCATTGTTAAGTGACATGTAAAAAAATAATCATTTATTTTTAGAGCTTAATCAAGTACCTTCGAATTTGGTGAAAGTCCATCATCATGTTTTGTAGCTTTCCCAATAGATTCTTCTTTCATTTGGAAGACAATATTTTTCCTCACTTGGCTTGCTTGTGGATTCCCATTTTCTGTCAGAGTTGTAATAAAATCCCTCTTAGAAGGGTCTATATCTGGACGATATTGAGTGGCACATTTGATAGGATAATCCCTAAAGTTGTGACAAAAATATTAATAAAATGGGAATATTTGATGAAACTTCAATTCTTACCTTGTGGCAAATGATTTGATGTGTCTTTTAAATTGAGCTTCAGTCTTGAAATACTTTTTGCAATTGGTATGCTTTGTGCACTCATATTTGTATTCATTTGGGCTGTCGTTCATCCACTTATTCACAAGGCTAGAAAAAAGTTTGAGCAGTTTAGGGAAAGTGGTAAGACCTATAGGTACAATGAAAAAGATCAAACTGCTTGGGTAATCCTCACCCAGTGTTGGAAAAACCTTTGATCAGAATCCAGTATGTTGATTTGGTCTCAACACCCCCTCCCCTGGGCCAGTGGCTTCAAATTATCAGTGATTGTTTAGGATGAAAAAAATCACCTGTTTTCTTTAAAATGTCTCTTGACGTGTTTGTCGAGGATATTCTTTGAGGAATAACCTTTACCACAGACCTCGCAGAACCAGTTGTTGGGCTTTTTTGGCAGGTGATAGCTTGACACATGTAAAGACAAAGATTGGGAATTTGCAAATTCTTTGCCACAAAGGTCACAAAGCTCTTGTGTGTGAAAAATTCTGCAATCATAAAAGGAGGTTTTTTATTCTCAAGAGAACTTCGAGCTTAACCTTATTGATAAGCTAAACCTGATATGTGTCCGGAGAGACTTTTCAGACCGACCAACCCACTTGCAACCCTCTTTTGTACAACTGACATGATTTTTTCTGTGGGTCCTTTCGTGAAAGATGCGAACAGTGGGATTAGGGAAGTACTCCCCACAGACTTTGCACTGAAGCTTGTGGGACTCAACATGGTGTTTGTACTTATTTTTCTCTGAGAAAAGATATTTGTAAGACTCGAACTGTTCTCCACAATGTTCACAAATTAAGATCTAAAAATTTGGGGGGATCTTCAACTTTAAACACATTTAAAAATGACTTAGTATTTAATACTTACATCACGGGGTTCCATCACAAGATTGTAGCAATCAGATTTGATTAAGTCAAAATACTGATTTTTGGCTGTTATGCCACAAGGTAGACGATGTAGGATATCCGTGAGGGTTGACTTGCTCCCAGTCCAGTTTACCTGAAATGGTGAAGCATTCAAATATAAGGGATGGTCCTGGGCAGGGTGCATGGCTGTTGATTTGATTTGGGTTCTAAAAAAGTGCTTATGGGGTAGTATACAATTGCATATAATACAGGGCATCAAAGCTGTTGGCCATTAAGGGTAATCTAAAAGGCCATTGAGCTGTTTGATAAATTTATTTGAGAAAAGTAAAACCTAGATAGGTGAGATAAAAAGTAAATCAACTTACCAGAATTGTAAAAAATAACTTGGTAAAGTTTCCCCATTCTTGGTTAGAGTTCACAGAAAATATAGGTGCCAACCAGATCTTCTCTTGAGAGGGTCGACGAAATTGGACACCAACAGATCCAGTGTCTTTCATGCCCAGATTTGTGTTGAGAAGGAGCTGCTCAAAGTACCAAAGTTATGCATGTAACTTAGAATTTTGTGTTGAAAATGCATGTCAACCTGATTAAAAGGAATGTCATCAAGCATTGCATCTGATATAAAGTTATCTTCGTAAGTTACGAATGGACCCTCACAAAGTGGACTTGACCTCGGAGGTTTTTCCCTTCCAACAGCAAGAATTTCTTTGGTGAATCGATTTCTTAACAGTGGTAATTGTTCTGTAAAAAAAGTCACTTTTTACCAAAACATTTCTGAATTGTCTAGCAGAATCTCATAACCTGGAGGGCTGATAAGAACTGGACTACCCCTATCCGACAAAAGTGAAAAGAGGTCTGATTCGATGACACAAAGAACATGGTGCAGAAGGTCTTGAAATTTTTCCAATCTAATATCATTTCGATGGAGTAGATATTTCACCTCGACACTTTCTCCATCTTTGCTTAAGGTCATTGCAACAAAGCTCTCTGCATATTTACAGTCTTCCAGTTGGAGTGCAAGAGGAGACAAAAAAGTGTTCACAGGAAGTGTCGTTAGTAGGATTGAGGTCTCATGATCTATTTTGCTAACACCTTAAACATAAAATTAAAAGTATTTAAAAACTAGTAAAATAGGCATCAAGCAAGTTTTCAAAGACCTGGTGGACCCTGATGACTTTTTTGACACCTTCCAAGTGAAGAATTTTGCCTTTCTATGCTCCAATATGGTTTTTCACTTTGATCATCTGGAGGGATTTTCTAAAACCAAACAAGGAAAGAACTTAAAAATTTAACCTTTGTTTCAAAGTGACTTATCAATTTACCAATAACCCGTGTGCTGCGATAGGATCTGGTATGGAGGGTATTTTCAAATCTTGTTTATACGTTTTTGTCCAAGTTTCACTTTAAATTGACATTTTGTGTTAAGTTTTGTGGGAAAAACTTGCAAAAATTTCTCTACCCAGAATTTCTGTGAATTTTCTTTTCAATATCCCGGGGAAAGGAGGTCTGACAATTCAGCTCTTCAGACAGATGTGTACTGAATGAAGTATCCAATTTAGCAAAAAAAAAGTAGTGAAAATTATAAATGATTTATATTACTGTAATTCCTGAAAAGTTTTGAAAATGGCTTTGCAAACCTCACAGACAACCTCATCCTGGGGATCAAGTTGGAATTGTGGTTATTAATAGCTGAGTAAATATTCAGTAATCATCCTTGCCTCAATATCGTCCTTGAAAATATTTGAATTATCATGCTTCGTTTGGGAACATATCTTTGAAGGTTTTTTTTTAATCCCAACGTTTTGGTGATTTGATGGAAGCTTCAGTTTGTTTTTGGATTGAATTATTTTTTCATCCTTTTTTTGCTCAGTTGTATTTGCATATTCCTAGGATAATATTTAAAGAATCAAAACTGTTTTGTTTGATTTATTATAGCTCTTTTTTACTCACATCGGCTACTTTGAGAATTCCCTCATCATCTTTGTCACGTTTTGTACTTTTTTCGGAGACACAACTTTCAGTTACCTATTGTGAAGGCAGATGAAATTGTAGGCTTCTCTAAGGTTAAGAAACAACAGTAAGAACTTACAAATACGTCACGATCTACTTCAAATCCTCTATTCAGTGAGAGCTTCTCAGACGCTTCCATACCTAAAAATATTTTTGCTTTGTAATATAATCTAGCTTCATGCTCGAAATCGTTAGTCATTTATTCTTTTATTTAAAGTCTAACTTGCTTTTACATTTCTATATTTTTTAAGAACTTTTAATATAAATAATTATTCAACCCTCATGCTTCGATGCAATTGGTGAATATTTTCATTGTTTCATAAAAGCAAAAAAATGGCTTAAAATGACCAAAAATGTAGTTTGAACAAAGGATTCAACATTTCATTTTTTCTGTTTCTTATCCTTCTTGGATTGTTCACGACGCCTTTTTGCTAGAGGATTTCGAGGGTCAAAAATATCGAACCAATCATCTCCCTTTGTGTTTGCATCTTTAGCCTGAAAGTGTTGATAATTTAAATAAAAAACCTTAATGCAACACTAAATTTTTTCTGCAAATACCAGTATAGGATCGTCGTTTTCAAATTTTAAGGTATGACCAAGCCAGTCGTCGCCAACGATATCATCGTCATTGTCGTTTTCTGTCCTAGATTTTTTGGCATCTGGTTCCTCACTTTGAGACTCGTTTACAGATCTCAGTTTAGATGTGAATTTATTAAGCAGTGCCAAAGTCATTTCTTCTCGTGCAGAACCCTTTTTGGGAACTTTGGACTTCGACAGCTGAGAATATTTATCCTAAAACCAAGATATCTTTTCAAATAACTATTTTTAAACTATTTTGAAAATTTTCACAAAAATATTGTAGTTCCTACTTTAAAAGTCAAGTCTTACCTGTTCCTCGTGAAATGCTTTCAAAATATTGTTTTTCTCGTCAGCTTCGTGTCTTTTACTTTTAGATGATTTATCTTCGTCAATAGGTTCATCTTTTTTCTTGGGAGCTCTCAAATCTTTTTTCAAAGCTTTTATTTCTTTTTGAATTCGTAATCTCTCGTCATCCTCGTCTGAGCTTTCGTAAATGATATCAACATCGTCTACACTTTTGGTGTTGGCAGGTTTTTTTGACTCAGGTTGCCGATCAATTTTTGCTTTCAGGGGTAAAGACTTATCTTTATCTGACTTCTTTGAAAGTTTGCTCCTCACTGCTTCGACATCAAGACTTTTAGGCTGCTCCTGTACTTTTTCAAACTCACTGCCAACATCTCTAGACAATTTAGGGTCATTTAATAGGTCGTGTGAAGATTTCGACTTAAATTTGTTCTCCGAAGGTGTAAATGTTTCTTCTTCTTCAGCCTCGTCTCCGAACGACAGTAATTTAAAATCTTTGGTAGCGTTCATTTTACTTTTCGCCTTCTCCTTTTTCTTTAGATCATCCGTATCTGATAACATCTTCAAATAAAATTGAAACTTTTTTGAGATCTATATGAGTAATAAAAGCTGAGAACTTTTTTGAAAACCTGTATGAGTTGTCTTGGTTCTATGTCAGGAAATGGGTTGATAAGTACCTTAGTCTTCAAAATCTTATGTGGTTGCGCTAAAATTAAAAATCATATTGACTATTTATTGACAGCCAAAAGTTTTAAATGATTTATTTACATGGTCTTTCGTTCTCAACATGTCCATCTCCGAGTTTTATCATGTTAAAAATGGTGTCACCAACAACTTTTCCGAACAAAGTGTGTTTGTTTTGAAGTTCTGAGGCATCTCCCAAAGTAAAGAAAAACTGAGAAAAAATTGTTAGACATCAGATTTTGAGACCCTAAACAGATACTTAATTATATGAACCTGTGACCCATTGTCATCCTTCCCAGCGTTAGCCATACCGACCAAACCGCGTCTTGAAAATCGAAGGCGTGTGTGAAACTCATCCTTAAATGGGTTTCCATAGATCGATTCACCCCCTAAACGCAAATTTGGATAATTTCAAAGAGATCATCAATCAGAAAAAATCTAATTACCATGTCCTGTTCCGGTTGGATCTCCTCCTTGAACAATAAATTCTTTCACAACACGATGAAACTTCGTCTTGTCATAGTAATTTTCCATGCACAGCTTCAAAATAAAAGAAATAACTGATTCATTTTAATACAAATTTTTAGAACTAAGCTTTGCTGCTTTACTTGAACAAAGTTTCTGCAAGCCTTGGGACATTCTCTTGAAAACAGTTCGATTTCAATGTCACCAACAGTTGTTTCAAGACACACCTTTCCGTGGGTTGGAGGCTCCTGGATGTATATGCTACTCATGTTTGAGCCCTAAGAGTGAAAAACATAACAAGAATATAAAGACTCAAAAACTAAAAAAGTCTATCTTATAATGGTAGCCATACTTAAAAGTTCGTAGTCTGCTAAACAACCTAACCTAATCACCCCCTCACCTAACCCTGCAGGGCTATTTTATTGCTAACCTAACCTAACTAAACCTAAAATAACCCATCCCTGAAAAGTGGCCCTAGGGGGCACTTTTTCGGGGCCTAAATTAATTGAATATGTGTAATAAGGGTATTTGATAATTGACACTAATATCTTTACAGCAACCGCATACAGAAAGTAAAATGGTTTTGTACTGGAAAAATTACAATTAATTTTAATCATAAAGAGGGTTAAATAACTAAATTGATAGTTAATTACCTGATTTTGTTCTTACAGTGAAGATTTAGATTTGTAGATTTTATCAAAAAAATTCAAAATTTCTGTTTCAAAACAAATGTTTTTGGCAAAATTTACATTTGTCCAAAGGTATAAATATTTTAGTTTTAAATGCACAGACCTCTACAAAACAAATTCTCTATTCTCCTAAATTCATCTGTCTTGTCTCCAGAGTTGAAGTGTTTAGCTTTCTCAAAGAGAATTTTAAAAGCATTTGACATTTTAGAAATATTATTTTTAAGGAAAGTGATCATTAAAATCATAAAAATATTTTTATTTTGGTGTATGGCAAAATTGTTTTTGTTGCTACTTATTTGTGTGGAAGTGGCATCACTATAAAAAAAATATAAAAATGTAAACAAACAATCAGCCTGCAATTTTATATAATCTATAATATATATAATCTACATTTTCAAAACTCAGTGGAAGTTTGGTAAGATTTGGCAACTTTGGCTTGAATAGATTCAATTTTCTATCAAATTCTACGTTAGTTGAACCGTAACTTCTTAATTTCAGTCGGTATGGGTAACCAAGTGGGTGTCGTCAGGGCTGCTGAAATTCCATCAGAGTGTCCGATGCACGTCAAAGCCACAGAACCTGAACCTGCAAAGTCTGAATGCCCTGTCAATCATCAAAAATGGGTCTCTGAGTGCCCCTCAAACTTAGCAAAGTAAGTTTAATACTAAACAAATTTAATAATAGAAAATTATGACAACCATTGAAGTTATTTTGAAATACATGTGTATAATCGAAAACTTTGAATTAGATCGACTCCTGGCAATAATGATGATATTGATCCTCGAAACATGATGCCTCCTCCAAACCAAAGACCAGCTCCAGGTATAGAGTAATTTTTTTATTCCATACCAAAATATCTCTTTAAATAGGAAACCTGCTTATTGAATAAAGTGCATTTTTTTCAATAAATCCGCTTTTAAATTGACGAGCTTCATTGGCTTACTTTATTCAGATCAACCTTTTGAGCTTCCAACTGAACGTCAAAAAAGCAATATTCCAAAAGCTGGAACAGACGAGACCTGGGTGTACCCGTCACCTCAGATGTTCTGGAATGCCATGCTTAGAAAGGGTTGGAGGTGGAAAGAAGCAGATATTACTCCAGATGTCATGGTAATTTTAATTTTGCATAATTCTGCTTAAGATACTACTAATTTGCATTATATTGAATGGTGATGGGAATTAAATATAATATAGATTTAAAAAATGAAAATTATAAAACAATTTTTAGCCCCGCTTAAGAAAAAATAGTACTGATTTGTACATACATCAAATTTGTAGTAGCTCTAGATTCTTAAGCATTTTGAAATAATAAAAAAAGGAAACTCAATTTAATCGAAGGTATTTTCACAGAACCACATTATCCGTATACACAACGCCAACAACGAACATGCGTGGCTAGAAGTACTCAAATGGGAGGCATTACATGCAAAAGAATGTGGTCGACCTATGCTGAAGAGCTTTGGAGGAAAGGCGACTTCGTTTTCTCCAAGAGCAAGGATTAGGGGATGGTTAGGATATGAGATGCCATTTGATAGACATGATTGGATTATAGACAGGTTAAAACAAAAACCTTCTTGATTCAAATTATTTTCCCTCACTTGTATTTCTTCCTCCAGATGTGGGCAAGATGTTCGATATATTATTGATTACTATGATGGAGGTGATGTGAGTCCCAACGACCACAAGTTTGCCATCATGGATGTTAGACCAGGTAAAAACGACCTTTACACCATAACATACTATCTTCACTTATACTTGACATGTTGACAGCTTTCGACTCCTTTTCTGCCGTGTGGGACCGGATGAAGGTGACTTGGTGGAGGTGGAGGTATGCAGGACCAGACGAAAAGCTTGAAATGCCCAAAAAAGCAGTGCATTAACTAATTGACTGAGAGAGTTAAGGACTAAACTACAACCAATATGATGACAAGTTTATTCAACATTTTCTGCAGTCTTGGGATTTTCCTCGTTTTATTTAGGTGAAAGATCTTTACTGAGTCGTAAATTCATGTCAAAAATATAAAAAAAAGATCAAATTTTGTTTTCCTATTTATTTCAATCAAGTTCGGTTACTTCCTGTGTCCTATTGATACCCCAAACAACAACATTTCTTCATTACCTTCAGGTTTTTAAAGGATTACATCGATTCACCTGGCATCATCGAAAGGGCTTTTCAACTTTAAATTAAAATTTCCGTTGATTTTGAAGCTCGCCAAACAATATTCATGGTTTGTATTTTATAAAGTAGGATTTGATGGTACTCTTGGGACTCATTTTATTTAAGGGTGAATAAAGAAATTTAAAAAGCCAGTCTGTGAATTTGTAAACTTCATCTGTGATGACGAATATAAAAAAATGGTTTGCATCTAATTAAAGACCCCAAACCCCAATACAGAAAATGACTTCAATCTCAGACTTGTTGAAGAGCTGTAAAGTTAAGTAAAGGTACATTCTTGAGTATCAAGAAATCTATATAAAGATCCTTCGAGAAAATAAACATTTCGTCAAGATTCATTAAACTTTTGAAAGTTTAATGTTTTATTTATCACAACTTTGGCGAAATTTGGGTCAATGCCCAGCAATACAAAAATAAAATAACGAACTTATCTTCATGCTTGAAAACTTGATGTGATTAAACCTGCAATGGGATTATATAAAATTGCTCAGCTGTATAGGATTACTGTTAATCAGCTTTGTTTGAAAATTGCTTGGATTTGGGAAATATAAGTATCATTTTTCGATTAAAGGCGGATTTTAGAAAGTAAGTAAAAGGAGTAAAAACTAATTTAAATGTAAATGAATAGATATCTATAAAGTGTTTGAAATACATGTTGCGTGGATCTTCAAGGGCTTCCAGACGGACTTGGGGTTGAGCTCCCTGAGCTTAACGCTTGGGAAGATTCATTCCGCTCTATTTTTGATCTGTAAAAATATTTTTGAGAATTTAATATCGGCTTATTTATATAAAAAAAAGAATTTTTTCATGATATTAATCTAAAGTACTTGGAAGGATCCTTGGATTCGTGCTTGCTCTTCTTGTGTTTGTGCTTATGCTTCTTCTTTTCTTTTTTCCGCTTTTTCTCTTTGTGTTTGTGAGAAACTGAGGAGAATTCATTGAAAAAACTCGCTGCCACTTCGAGATTTGATGAAATCATGGAGGGTGTTATGGGAGGTTGTTCAAGTATTGTTGGAGAATCACTGAAAAAATCTGGAATTTCTGTCATCATTTGTCTACCGCTCACTTCCTGAAAACAAATGACACTGAGTGAATGAGAATGTCTTGGTACATTTTGAACTGAAAGCTAGATTTCTAACCCTGGCTTCCACAGAAGCTGAGAACTCCATAGGTATAGGCTCTTCTATGGGCTTACGAGCACTTTTAGGAATGGTAAATTTCTGGAAGAGCGAGAAAAGAAAAATTGATAAAACTGAACATCAAAACCTCAAATTAAAAAACCCTTGCCTCAGTCTTTACCGACTTTTCAACTTTGACAACTTTTTTTGGACCCAAAACTTCTTGAAGTAGAACCATTGGTTTTTTAACACCGTAAAGTTTGTAATAAAGGTCAACAACATCGCACCGTAATCGACTATCATACCAAAATCCTGAGCTAAAAAGAAAATATGGATAATAATAAAAATAATATCATTTCGTTTGAAGAACATTAAAAAACTCACTTCATAAGATACCATAAACGCTCGACAAGTTCAATTTTGTCTTTCCCATGTCTGTACGGCGGGGTGTTGACCTTCAAAATTAGAAAATTATTAAACTCTTTCAGAACTTTTTTCTTTGGCTTTAAATTTTACCAAGAGTCTCAAAAGTTTATGTCGTATATAAGGTGATGGATCTGTTTCTATTATTTTTAACAGATGGTCCAAATCTGACCATGTGCCTTCAATATGAACAAAGTCGACTAAGCATTCAAGAGCAGCCACTCGCACGTCAACAAAAAGACCTATAAGAAATCGACCTTTGAGTTTTGACTTAATTTGTATTTACAGAAGAATTTTGAAGTCGGGAGTGTTTAAAAGAACTTACCATGTGCTGTATAGTCTTTGAAAAATTCAGCATTACTGGGCAGATGGCCAGTTTTTTGAAGATTACGAATCGCTTTCAAACAAGCTTGCGTGACGATGTATTTGTAGGATGGCAATAGCTTCTCCAAGTTTAAGTATCTAAAATTAACATATTTATTAGTTTAGGGAACGTTTGAGAGCACTTTAATGTTCCACCTTGAGATCTCGTCGAGAATGAGCTTTGTGTCTGATGAAAGTGATTCTGCAGTGATACCACCACTTTGCATCACAGAAACTACTGGTGTTAGAGTCTCTCCAAGAGCAGTTACCTTTATGTATACAAGAAGTTGGTGGAAAAAAGTGTTTCATAAATTAGTATATTTATTGATTTACCAGTGCTGATCTGAAGTAAACATCCGAAAATAAATTTTTGGAGTTGTCATTGTATTTGAATAAGTCGAGCAAAAACTTTAAAACCTCTGGCGGACAAATTCCATGAGAATTTCTCAACTTTGCCATTGCTACTGGAATTTCCTAAAAACAATTCAATCACAATATCGTTCAGGAAAAGGATAAGATAATCTCTTTTTACCTTTTGTAAAAAGTAGGACTGTAACATGCTAAAATCGTTCTGTTTTATTATATGACCTGCAGCAAAGGAACCAAACATTTTTTTGAAGATGGTAAGCATGGGTGGTGGACCTTCCCAGTTAGACGACATTTGATTTGCTACTTTCGTTAGTTGGTGAGTTGCTAAACACCTGTAAGAAAATAGAAACCATAAAAATGATGGCAATTAATATTTTAATTGTTGAGGCTACACACCTGACTTTAAAAAAGCATTGCTCGTTTTCGATGATATCAGACAGAGCTTTTCTAGCCTGCGGTGATGGTGTCTTCTCCAAAGCTCTGGCAGCCTCTATTTGAGCTGTAACATCTCGCTCGTGACGCAATTGGTATTGCCATTGGAAGTCAGGCTGTTGCACCTCTACCGCCCGAATCAATTGCATGTTTGGATCAACACGAATCCATAAGACAGGTGAATCACTTCACAAATTATTGATGAATAAAATGAGTACTTCTTTGACTAGATTAATTTTAATGGCTTACTCCATAGCACTGAGATCCATGTCAACCTCTTCATGATTGCACAAGGGAATTTTTTTCTTTTTATTCCTTCGGGACTTTGAATGGCACGTTATGTCATGCTTTGACTGAAGATGTTCTACTGACAAACTATAAGGAAACCATCCGTCAAGTTCCTAAAATATTACTTATTGGTCAGATTTTATTCCTTATAGTTTCCTCTAAAATTTTTTCAAAGAAAACCTGAACAGCAACATTTACTGGTCCAACGTATTTTCTCACCCCACGAACACCCTGTTGAGCGTGATCTTGCTTGATTATCATTTCTATTGTGTTCCTAAAAGATTTCACATGACCAATCAAGAATATTTTCAATATCTATTTGCTCATTTTGTGTTACCTTTTTCGATTAAATACAAAATTCATTGTGAAATGTGGATGGCCACCAGTTTTAACCCATTGGTCTATGAACACGTTCATATCTTTCCCGGTAACCATAAAAATCGACCTGGTAAACGATAATGTACTTATCACCTAAAAAAACAAAAAAAAGATCAAGAAAAGGAAGTATTTTTAAACTTCTTTTATTTTATAACAATACCATATTTGACCAATTTTGAGGTTGTTTTGATTGTGATCCGTTGGTTGCCAAAGAAAGTAGTTTGTTTAAAGCTTGGAGGAGTTGTTCAGGTCCGATTCTATTTTCCAACATTCTAATAACCAAGTGTGACTTGAGAGCCATTATCTCAAGGTACTCGGGTGAGCAAGTGTGCAGGTTTGTATGGGGAAAAGCAAGAGACTTATCTGAAGACCTGATGTCAACGTGACAATCTCCTGGAAAATAGATTGAAAAACATGAATTGCAAAAAAGATGTCTACTAAAAGAATTGAATAATATCTACGGCAGTCAAAATGACAAACCAGATGAAGGTGAGCTGCCATCAAGAATAATTCCTCCATACTTTTTCTCGTATTTCACCTAAAAAATATTTCTTAATAAAAAAAAGAACCACCGT
>Ga0194133_10008096_pt1 | contig 12372 bp, 4 predicted proteins | sample TA2KigOf40mmetaG_FD_155448 | JGI IMG/M metagenome (GOLD analysis project Ga0194133, IMG submission 155448) | Freshwater microbial communities from Lake Tanganyika, Tanzania - TA2015055 Kigoma Offshore 40m | ecosystem: Environmental > Aquatic > Freshwater > Lake | place: Tanzania: Lake Tanganyika...
TCTACTGATCTTTACATTTCATCGTATGGAAATCTCAATGTCAAGAAATATTAGTACCTGCTGCCTCACTGCCTTTCCTCGATCTCTTGCCTCTTTTTGAAGTATTTGATGAACTTCCGCCCATGCTACTTGAAGGTTTCAGGTCTTCTTCTGCTTTGCGTTTTTTTGAAGGCACTACTCCTGTTGAGCTAAGGTCAGACGATTGTTGAACGGGATATCCACCCAGGTTTTCTACAAGAGAGCTTCCAAAGCCACTTCCATTGGCACCATGAGATGGAGAACCAACTCCTGTCAGTTGAGGAAGCGAGGAAGGCCCAAAATCTGGAGCAGCATGATTACGAAGGACATTTATAGCGTCATCCAAGTTACTTGCGTCTCCACCTACAGGAGCTGTACCTCTCATTGTAACATACGGAACGGGCGATGAGACTGGTGGAGTGCCTGGATTGGACCCATAACTGCTTCCAGCTGACTGATCAGGGGGCCCATAGATCAGACTGTCCAAATGAGGAGCAGCCTGGCTAAACCCCTGGTGAGGAGCACCATATGCATAAGTCTGCCAATCTCCACCGGCACCATCAGAAACACCTGCCTCCTGCAAAAAGTAGGGGTCGTGGTACGCAGCATTACTGCCGGGTAAAAGTGGAGCCATGGTAGTTGCCTCTGTCTTTGGAGTAGTGAAACGATTCGTGGAATGGCCAAATTCCTCGGGATACCACTGGCCCACTTCACTTGTTAGTCCCTCTTTAGACACCTTTCCACCTTGTCTTTGAATTTTCGGATTCGCACCAAACGGGAAGTAGGGCGAGTCCGGAGAAAATGTATCACCAGGTTGAGGAGCAGACCCAGCAGCACCCGAGGAGTGAGGTGCTAAACCAAAGTTGAATGCTGATCCGTGGTGATCCATGTCAGAATTAGTTGGAATACTGGGTGTATAAGATTGATCTGACTGCTTACTGGCTATTTTGTTAAAGCTATTCTGGAAGACCTGAAATTATCGCAAAGGTTTGGAGGTTGTCTTCCAATAGAAATTATTGTAGCCACCCTCATAAGAAACTTGCCTGATAAAGTCTCATGGGATCGTCGTCCCTTCCGGCATCCATGGTCGCTAAATTTTTAAACTTTTCTGCCGTCGCTTTCGCTTTTTGAGGCCGGCTTTACAAATTAGTCCAAAAACCAATATTCATTTAAGTTTCTGAAATAAAAAGAAATCTTCGCTCAGCTTAAGACACCTTGAGATATGAAATGACATTAAATTTTGTCTTCTTTCCACTTAACAATAGCTGTCTTGGAGAAAATAAAGAAACAAAAGTTTTTCAACAAATCAGGGATATAAGTAAAAAGTTAGCGAATATGAGACGTACTATTTCACAAAACTCTGGTAACGATTTTTCTTTTATCATCACTCAAGAAGATTTTGGACTGGAGCCAGTCTACGGTAGACGAAGCACTCAACTGAACTATAAAGCGCTAATAATTTTCAGAAAGACAATCGCCAAAAACTAAAAATCGGAGGAAAACTATATATAACTAAATGGTTTTCCAATTTACTTTAAAACAGTCAAATAACATCATGATGCCAATATATTCCTTGGCGACTTTCCTGTTCATGGTACAAATGAAAAGCTACATTTGCAAATCACTTGAATTATGTTTACAGGACCGTAAAATTTATAAATTAACGTTAAATATCCTTGGAAACAAATCAATCGTAGAGTTGACTACAGTGAGAAAAATATCTCAAGCTTGAGAAGCAGGATTTTAACTAATAAGCATTACAAGTCTGAAAAACCAATCTTAAATGACAACTGTCAGCTTTTGTAAGGTATGTAATTGTAATAATTAAGGGGCGTTTTCATTAATAATTTGTTTTTATTACAAATGGGCAACAGTTGTTTGCTTGTCTGCTACGTCAAGCAACCGCCAAACAAACGAAGTTCAAAAACTTTGCGATTCTATATTTGATTGAATGGATATTTAAGTCTTTCGCAATAAAGGCTTTATCGTTTGATCTATTAGATTCGAACACATGCCATTGTTTCTCTATCGTAAGATACTTCTTTAGAATGATTGCTTGCTCATTTCCCTGGTGATAATTATTGGTGCAGCCATTAAATTGTCAACGCCAGATATCGTTGTAATGAATCTCTTCTGATTTCACGCCACATTGCATCAACAAACAGCCTTGTGACCAAACATAAAACATTATTTGTGAGAATGGGGAAACTTATACACGTTTGACTTTTCGCAAGTGCATGCTAGGGGTCTTTGAAAAATATTTCAAATCTCCTCAGAAAAACTTTGGTCTTCGAAGAGGCAAATCAGGGGAAAAACTGTGATCCAAGGTAGGGGACCATAGAATGTTGAAATTTAAGGTAGCATTTTGTCACCTTAATTTTTGTCAGGAAAAGGCATTTATACAATAGTTCATTAAACTCCATGTTACACTCGTCCAGTTGGTGCAGCAGGAGAAGACATTCCATGAATCCCCTCTGGCAAAAGTCTTTGTTAGATTTCCTCCACTGGAAAGAGCTTTAATAAGGTTAAAAGTTTCAAGAATTCAAACTTAAATATGCCTTTTGAAGGTAAGTATTTTTAGGAGCTTTCAGAAAGAAAAATTGAATCTGATTTACACTGTCATAACGTACACTCGTCTAAATTTGTTTGTTTGCCTTTAAACGACTCTTCCTAAAAAAAATACTGATACTGATTTTCATCTCAACTTTTTGTAGACTTTACTGACGCTTTTTCTTTCCCAAGCAATAAAATTGATGTAAATGAAGCTGAGTAAGAAGAGGGCAAAAGTAAGATTTGACTTCACTTTTGTAGAAAGACCCCCTTTCTTCGCCTTCTAACGATCAGTTTAGTAAAACAAAATGTACGTGTAGTTAGACCTGATTGAAAGGGTTTGATAAAAATTTAAAACATCCCAGGCGACCACTTTGTGTTCATCTACATGTAAACTGTTTATTAAACTACCGAAAAGGCCTTTAATAAAAGGGGTCATCGTAGCTGAGTATTCATAGCGTCAAGTTGGGAATCTGAGTGTCACCACTTTTGACAAAGTGAGGCCTAATAACAACAAATTTTCCCAGCCTAAGTGTGTCTTTAAAGATTTGATTTGCGAAAAAAATTATCTTAAATTACATAAATATAGGAGAAAAATGGCCCATCTGTGCTTTTTTTACCAATATCTTTAAACGTTAGAAAAAGAAGTCTAATCTTACCGCAATCTTTTGGATTGCGTTTGGAACTTGGAAAAGAGATCATAATGCACTAAATTCTCACTTAACGTTCTGGGCACATCATTACGAAAGTCAATTTCGGGCTGACTCTAATGAGTGTAAAAGCGTAAGTTGGGAACTGCACGGTTGAGCAGTTTTTCGAAACAGAATGAGCACTTTTATGAATTTGATATTCTATTGAGATCTTATGAAATGGTGAATTTTTATGTTCAAAGAACGAGAATAAGACCAGGGCCAGACTTGTAAGCAAATATAAGCAGAATAATGAAAGTGGAAATTTGATTTAACTTTCGTCACAACAGCTCTTCTTTAACATTTGAAAAGTAATTCCCGCTTTGTGAGGATTTCTTCACGAGGGGAAGACCTGATCATTTAAGAGCGTTGTTATTAGTCGAACCGTCAAATCACTGGTACATTGGAAGAACGGTTAAGAACAGTTTTATCGAGGGAGATCAAGGAAATACCCCCGCGGGGATCCAACGTCGACGGAGCCGCTCCTTAAAACACCATACCTTGACCTCATCCCCGTAGACCCTAACGGGATAGACTGCTTGAAAAATCACGAGATTTTTTGATGTTAGCTCACCTTTTTTGTTCTTCTGGGTCAGTCGACAACAGAGTTGGAGTAGAGCATGACAAAACACTCAACACAAATTCATTTCATTACCACCGAAGCGATAAATGTTAGGTAAAGGTGAATTTGTTACAAAACTTCATAAAATCTTGCTATGTTAATCACTTACTCATTCTTCTTTACTTATCCGTTCTTTTCTCTTGATCTTCTTTTGCTTTGCCAGCAAGTTGTAGCTGCAGCACTCAACGGGGCCAGAGCGCAGATCTGCTCCCTACCCTAGCTGGTTACCACTTACTTCATATAGAGCAGCGCAGTGGGCAGCTGCAGCGCAGGGTGCACGGGCGGCCGTGTTGTGTCGCCATGCACCGCGCTTCCCTTTCCCACCGCTCTCGTGTACGGGAAAAGTTTTGCCTACGTTGCGCGTGCAATGACCGGCGAACGCTGTTTGTGCTTGCCCTCAGTCTCAGTCCCTCCCCCTGCTCTTTGAGTTCACCCGATCGACAGCACCATCACCTTTCCGTTACTCTCTAGTCCCTCCTTCCTGCTCCGAGCCCAGGCTACCCGCTGCCGTGCCATTCGCTTCAGCCAACAGCCTTCACAGTTCACTCACTTTTTGTTTTTTGACTCAGTGACTCAGTCTGAGTGTAGTGTGTGCAGTGTGAGTGAGAGTGTGGTCAGACCACTGACAACTGACGACTGACGAGTAGGGTCGACCATTGCTTCCGTAAAACTCTAAATCTAGAACCTTGATGGGGAATGGAAAAAATTGAAAATGAATTCTGATTTCTTCCCGAGCCATGAAGACTTGCGTTGTTTTCCCTTTTGTTCAGGCTGATTTTATTTAAGAAACTTAGGGTCAAATTTTTATTTTCTTTTTATGACTGGTTTGTCTTTCTTAGTCTATAACTCGTTGCGTTTTCTCCTTTAGTTTTTTTGACAGGCACTGTTGAGCCCTCTCTAGAAACTCGCCAAAAGCTGCCAACACTGCCAGTGACTGCCTCCCTCACCTTTGTCTCTCTCTTTTCCGATTGAGGGCTGACTGAGCGTGGTGCAGCGCCAGCCCATAGCCGTCCGTGTCTCCGTGATCGATTGAATGCTTGCGAGTTGCGGCTGGCGTGGCGCATAGCCGCATGCTCGGAGGTGACAAGGGCAAGGCACAGACCGAACCCAACATTCGACGCCTGACTGAGTTGAGGAAATTCTGAGGCTTCTGACGAGTTCGAGCGAAAACGCTAAAGCACTGCACCAGCTGCTCTAGTGCTCTCTCCCTCTCCTCCAGCTCTCTACTACATTACTTATATTGGCAACGGAGACGTGAGACACGAGACAGAGATACTGAGACTTGAGATGCGACTGATGCGTTGACGAGTTGACGACACCAACGTCGGTCCGTCGACACTCGACATACGGTAACGAAGGCCGACGGGCGACGCATAGACAAGCAAATGACGGGTTAAAACAGGGTCATGGCTTAGATTTGGAGAGCCAACCCCAAATTACATCGAGGCAGGTTTATCTAAAGCCAAAAACCACTCTGGCTCAATTTTAGTGCTTTGATGGGCCGAAGATGTCCAGATCCTGATCCTGCATGAGAGGTACAGGGCTTATATGACGCTCGCCGTTTGGTTCTTTGACTTGACGGTCGAATACTAATATACGGCCATTTACTTTAGCCTCACTAACATTTTAAGAGTGTAGTTTAGAGCCTCGTACTTTTTTTTGATTGACAGCTTACAGCCGGTTGAGGAACTGATTCTTCTAATACCAAAGTATTAGCATTTATAACAATTACCTAGACTATTATTGTGTATTACAGTCCTCTGAACTATCCCTGGTTAAATTTTGGGAATGACATTTTTCTGATGTCATTATTTTGCACTTTTTTTTATTCAATCAGGTTTTTTTGCTCATGTGATCTGCACAGCCATCCATCCTGACTGCTGGATGATTATTTTAAGACAAATCCTGGGGTCAAAGATTTGAGATTGAACGCCAGTCTCCCAGTCCTCAGCCAGTTGTCATATCTGTGAGCTACAACTTTCGTGTTACTCTGTTAAGATAGGTTCAATTTAAGACTTTCAGGACATGATCCAGGTCGAGACAGTGGTTCATTTTTCGAGGTTTTGAATATGTTATTCGTGAAGCGCAACTCGATTAGTGTACATCGAGAAGTCTTGTGTGTTGAAAGGTTTGCAGAGGGTAAATGGTTAAACCCAGCCCCACACTACAATAACGGGGGTACACTCAAAAGATTTACCCAATTTTATCACAAATTTCCTTTAAAGAACTTCTTGCTGCCAGAACGCGTTAGGGATTTTGAAAGAATCAAAGCCGGGCTCAAAATTTCACTTGAATAAATATTCAATACGGAAATTCGCCTTTCGAATCTAGTCATGAAGGATATGCTACGATGGAAATCCGGCGAAAAACGTACCTTCTTAAAATATCAATTTAAAAACTTTTTTGTTACCGCAAAGTTAAGCATCAATCAACCTAGAGATGGGCCCTGACCCAACCCGACCCAAGCATACTTCTGACCCACAGTAAATAAGGGGCCGACCCATCTTTGATCCGGGTATTTTTTAAACCAATCTGATAAGATTAATTTGACCCGAAGGGTAAAAATTAAAAATCTGGGATTTTGGGGGGAGATTTTCCACACCCAGAGGGACCCAACCTGGGTCAAAAAATTGGACCTGGACCCATCGCTAAATGTGCACAAAAACATACTTTATATTTGCTATTTTGATCATGCAGTCTGTAACTTTCAAGTCTGTTTCAGTCACTTTTGTATTTGTATTTCAAAATGATCCATCAATTACAATGATGGAAAGAAAATCTTTTCAAGAGTAATCATTGGTAAAAAGAATAAATAAAATGAGGCAAGATGAAAGCACTGCAATCTTGTTTGGGTTCCTATAATTAACGTAAAGCTTGCTTTTGGGGATGAGAGACATCGGTTTTCCATCCTGCTTCAAGGAGATGAGCAACAAAGCTAGTTTTGGATTGGTGGACATATTTGTGCATAAGGAGTGGCTCTGTTAAGCACACCATCAAATACTTTCAGTGTCGCTGTTCCAGCAAAGATCTGGGTCAAAAATAACACCTAACTTAAGGTTCTTTTCTGGGTCACTTTTTTTGTCTTTGATTACGACTGGTGAGATATCTTCTATGGCTTTCTTGCAAAATAAATTAATTCAGTATTGTTGATGTTTGAGACCACTCCTACAGTTTTAAGGTACGCATCATGCTGTCATACTGTATGCAAGTTTTGTTTACAGATTTTGGAACTTTTCATCTGATCGCCATAACTTACGGCATTCATATTCTTGGGAAGCTGATTTTGCATTCCTCCAAGGTAGAATGTGAAGAGTCGAGGGTCCAATATGAAACCCTGCACCCATCCGACAGATAGCATTTTTAGTCCTGATTTCTTTCCGTCTAACATTACATTAAAGGATCTCTGACTTATAAAATCCATTAGGACTTGTAGGATATTCAAGGGCAGCTTTTTTCGCGTTATTTCATGAAATTTGTCTGGTCGTAAAAGATCGAAGTGAAAACTCCACATGTTTTTGTCCAACTCTGGGGAAATGAACTCTAAAAGCTCGAGCATTTCAGTTGTTGGTGATCTATTTTGTATAAAGCCATGTTAGAATTTTCCATCTAGTTCTTCAAGTGCACCAAGAACAGAACTGAGGTTAAAAATAGGTCTGTAGTTAGTTATATTTTTTGGGCCGTTTTGATTTTATCATTTTTAACTTTAATCACTTTACCAGTTTATCTTATTTTGCAAGCGAGCGAAGTGAGCGGTGAGTTTAGAAAAATCAATAGGGTTTGGGGTTATTATTAGATGTCTGTCTGTCTGCATTTAAATTATCTGGAAATGTAAACATGGGGGAAGGGTATTTTAAGGTTTTTGGAAATGGGAATTTGATGGGAACAACGTAACGCATTTCATTGTTGATGAGGAGTTATAGTTATTGGGTCTTTTCTCTTTGAGTTTTGTTGCTATTAAGCATATTTTTAGATTTTTGGAAAGCTAAATTCATAGTGCTTAGTTTATTGTTTCGGGTCGGTGGCCCCTTTTTGGTTGTGACCTTCTTATGGTTTTTTGCCAGTGCTTCTGGATGTTTGAACCATAGACATGTAAGATATAGACGGAGCATGGTAAGAAAATGTGAGGAGGTGTCTATGAACAAGCTTCGATGCCTTTGGATCTTGTCTATGAACAAGCTGCAGTTGCTTTCGCTGATTTGCCTTTTTCAGATATTTTAATTGTCTGTGGAAGCTAGACCTTATCATATATCATAGGGAGTCAGGGTGGCAAAGTGGTTAAGAAGCTGGAATTATATCACAGCAGCCCGGGTTCGACTCCTGCCCGGGTAAAGTACCACAAAAAAAATCAAGTAGACGGGTGATTTTTGCACCAAGAAAAATCACCTAACCGCCAGCTCGCGAAGAGTAAAGGATAGAGTGGAATATTTAGCCAAACAATAGGTTGTTACCAGTCAGCGCCACGTGGAGTCATATCCCATGCATATTTATTAGACAACTTGTAAATTTCAAATTGCATCTCCTCACTCAATTTTTGAGCTTTTTGGAATATTTTTGGATATTTGGATAGTTTATGGAAATATCTAAAACTTCTAAGGTCATTATTCAAAACTTTGACCTAGGGGCTAGCTATAATTTTTTGCACTTTTCTCCATTAAATATTAAGCTATTGAGCATATTTTTAGATTTTTGGACGACGACAACTATGTCAACTACGACAATAACGACGACTTTATTGCTTACCTAACCTTACCTAACCAACACCCTAACCTAGCCCTGCGGGGCTACCTAATCCGTCGTCGTCGTTTCGCCTACTTTGCTCGCATCATCGTCATCGTCTTTGTCATTGTCGTCGTCGTCGTTTTGCCTACTTCGCGCGCGTCATTGTCATACCATAGTTGCTGGCTGAAGTCTCCCTGATAATGTTAAGCAAAAATCTGCTTTTCAGCACACTTATTTTCAAATAACAAATGATTTTGTCTGGAAATCAAAAGCTGCCATCCACTCATTCACATTAATGTTGTCAAGCTACTTTATCTCATAATTTGAGATGCAAGGACTAATTTGATCAGATTTTATTGGAATCTGCACCATATAGAACACCTTATATGAATTAGTGAGCAATTTTTGTCCATCACAATATTCCAAGATCCTCAGGGTGGATCCCGAGGTCAAATAATGGCAGGGCTTTGCAAGTTGAAAAAAATATCCTAGAGACTCAGGCTGCAGTGTCCCTGATGTTGTTAAGCAAAAATCTGCCTTTTAGCACACTTGGTTCTCAAAGAAACATGTATAAAAGTAAGTTGGGCAAATTGGGTCTTCTGAAGATAGCTCTTTGAACTTTGAGCTCAAATATTTCAGCTCCTAGACAAAAAAGTTTTAAAAAATGCCCAGGATGTTGAGATGCAGTGTACCTGATGTTCCTCTACAAAACTCTTCTTTTCATAACACTTGGTTATATCAAAAAAATTATATAAATACAATGGGGAAAATGGGTCTTACCGACAAAAGCTCTTTGCACTTTGAGCTCAAATATTTCAGCTCCTAGACAAAAAATTTAAAAAAAAATGCCCAGAATGTTAAGATACATTGTCCTTGATGATCCTCGATCTTCAAAACTCTTCTTTTCATGATACTTGGTTATAGTAAAAAAATGTATAAAAGTATGTTAGGCAAATCAAAAATCACCTGTTTAATGTCTTTGTTTGAATCCTTTTGTAAATTTCTTTTGATATTATTACATGAAACTAATTAAAATTAAAGAACATTTTTAATAACAAAATATTTCTATTCTTTTTTGTGTTGGGAGAATATTTGTCAAACGACAAGCAACATTCATATGTATGTATGTATGTAACATTTATTTGTCTAGCGCAATGAAGCATGACAGACAAGATAATCGCAGTTGTAATTGAATAAAATTGTTTAATGATTTAAAGCACAATTAAATGAAGTAAATTTGGCGAATTAACAGAGTTTCTTCCTTTCAGATGTACACTGGCATTCTCCTTTTTAAGGTCTGGTCGAACATTGTGGGGGACATGTCTAGCCATTCGAATGGTATCGTTTCAGCGATGGACTTGGCTCTATTCATAAAACTGTTCCTTCCTACTCTCTTTCTGCTTACATCTGAGAACGACATTCTGCCTGGAAATCTCAAATAAAAGATGGATTGTGAGGTCAGCCTCGAAGTGAGACTGAGATTGTCACATTGAGTGACCAATTTAAACAACATTTTGGCATCATATAGTGTTCTTAAGGACTTAAATGATCTGATGTTACTTTCCCTACATAAATCACTATTTGTTTTAGTTTTTAAGAAATCAAAGCAATGTAATCTAAGTGTTTTATTGAGACAAGCTGATAGTCTGTCTGTGTCTCTAGATGTTAAGCAACTAGCCCAGATTGCTGATGCATACATAAGGTGGCTTATGAAGTGACTAAAGATAACCTGTCTGTGAATATGTCTTGGAAGGATGTTGTTCAATAATGTTAAGGAGTAGGATAAAGAGGAGCATTTTTTGATAATCTTAGATGCATGAATGTTCCAGTTTAATTGTCTATCGAACATCACTCCTAATATTTTCACAGCCTCTAGTGGTTTGAAATTTTCATTTCCTAGTTTAATATTAAGCTCACTATCCTTGCTTCCAAATGCTGTGAACTCTGTTTTAGTTGGATTACAAACCATCCCTAGTTCATCGAGCCATTGTTTATGTTTAATAAATATGTCATTCATCGTCACACAAGCATTCTTGTAATTTATTCTATCACAGCTTAGAGCAATGTAGCTATCATATGCATAAGAAAGGACAAAACTGGTCGTGTCTACAGATTTAATTATTTTTGGTAATTCCCTCATATAGATGTTAAATAAGATTGGTCCTAGTACACTTCCTTGAACACAGCCCATGGGTAGGTTCCAACTGTAAGAAGTTGATTCACCTATTTGCACAAACGCACTTAGATCGGTCAAAAAATTATAAATTACTCTTATGATTGCTGGGTTGATTTCTAATTCAAGTAGATTTTTTACAAGTAGCTTAGGTCTTAGGAGATCGAAGGCTGCTGTTAGATCTGCACTATATGCTAAAACTATTTTGTTGTTATCCAATTCCCCTGCTATGTAGTCCTGTATAGTTAGTCCAGCTGTTACGGTTGATGATCCTTTTCTAAACGCATGCTGATGTTCGCCCAGTAATATGTCGTCATTTGTTTCCTTCAGCCTATCTATCATACACCTTTCAAAAACCTTGCTCAATGAGGAGATGTTGCTCACTGGCCTATAATTGCTAACCTGATTCTTTGCCCCTTTTTTATGAATGGGTATTATCTTTGACACTTTCCAGGCCTTTGGTACTTTTCCTGAATCCATAATGTTATTAAACAACCAATAGAGCGGCCTCGCTAGTATTGTTTTAAGGTGTTTAACTACCACTCCCGGTATTTCATCGAGTCCCATTGCTCTAGACGACTTTAGACAGCTGATGGAATCAAGAACATGTTTCTCATTAAAATATGACACCTCCACTATCTGGCTTTCTAAGTCTGGTACTTCAAATTCATTGCAGTTACTATTTTTTTCTAGGTCCTCAACCTTCCCCTTGAAAAATTCTGAGAAAGTATTGGCTATTTCATTGTGATCTTTAATTTCAATGCCATTTATGTCTAATTTTATCTCATCATTGATAGTTTTTCCTAAGACTTTATTTATTGCTCCCCAGTAATCTCTTGGAGAACCATTGATTGCATTAAGTAAAGATTTCATTCTTTCATTTTTTACCTCATAGTTCAACTGGTTTGAAACAATTCTAAGGTTTTCATAATCAGAGATGTTACCTGTGTTTTTCCATTTTTTTAATAACCTGGATTTTTTGTTCCTTAGGTTCCTGATGATTGGATTGATGACCGGATTGTTGCCTGTCAAGTTTGCCCGCCTCTTTGGTACCAGTTCATTTAGGGATTGACAGATTGCCGTGGTAATTCTCTCATTGATTTCGTCTACATCCTGGTCATAGATGTTCATTCCGCGAAAATATTTTTCAAACAAACTAGATAAAACCAAATATCCTTGCCATTTTTATTTTCAATTTTTTAGACCCTTGCTTAAAAGCTTAGCTTAAAAGCTTAAAATGTACACCAAGCTACACATTTATATGTACTTTTAGTCTTTTTATTTTTTACCGATTTGTTGCTCGTACCAAAAATCTTTACTTTCCATCTACTTACCGTGTGCACTGCCTAAATGCTCACGCTATCACTTGTTGTCGATGTCGTCAGCATCGTAGTCGTGGTCGTTGTCTGGGCACCCTTACCATTTTAATATCTCAAGTTACAAAACATAAAAGAAGCACACTGAATTTAGACGTACGAAAATAAAAAAATATGCTCAACAGCTTAATAACTTAATAATTAATGGAGAAAAGGGCAAAAAATTATAGCTAGCCCCCAGATCTAAATTTTGAAAAAATTTGTTTTTTTAGATTTTCTTTTAGA
>Ga0194133_10008097_pt1 | contig 12370 bp, 3 predicted proteins | sample TA2KigOf40mmetaG_FD_155448 | JGI IMG/M metagenome (GOLD analysis project Ga0194133, IMG submission 155448) | Freshwater microbial communities from Lake Tanganyika, Tanzania - TA2015055 Kigoma Offshore 40m | ecosystem: Environmental > Aquatic > Freshwater > Lake | place: Tanzania: Lake Tanganyika...
GGTTACAGCGGCACTAGCTCGCCCAAAATATGAAGATACTAAATTTACAGGTAAAACAGGCATTGGAACAATTACACCACCTACAACATATCAAAATTTAGCGTTACTTGGCGGTCAAGTTGCTGGCGCACCAAAAATAATTGGTTTACCCGCTCCTGATGTTTATGCCGGAGTGCCTGCTGCGTTACCTCGTCCCGCTGCAAACGTAGCTCCTACAGGGTTTTCTGCACAAGATGTTTTAAGCGAAATGGCACCTATATATAACGCAGGTGCGATTACAAGTAAGAAAGCAGGCGGGCTGGCTAGTTTGGCTGATAAAGTTCAATCCGCAGGTCGGCACGGCGATACCATGCTTGCCCACATCAATCCACGGGAAGCTGGCATTTTGCAGGCACTTGGTGGCTCTGGAACCATCAACCCACGTACAGGCTTGCCAGAGTTTTTTAGCTTTCGTGATATTGAAAAAGGTATTCGGCGAGTAGGACGAAGTATTGACCGCCGTATTACCCAACCCGTTATTGGTGAGCTTAATAACTTAGCTGAGCGTCTTGGTCCAGTAGGTCAACTTGCCGCTATGTATTTTGGTGGCCCAATAGGTGCTGGTATTTATGCAGGCTTTGCTGCACCGGGGGATGACTTTAACGTTAAACGTGCTGCGCAAGCTGCTGCGCTTACTTATGCTGGTGGACAACTAGGGCAATCTATGAGCGGTGCTCCTGTTGGTGGTGCAAATCCTATGTCTGCTGCAGACTATAGTGCGGCTGTTGATTCTATTGATGCTGCTGCTGGTGCTACGCTTACACCACCTCCTGGCCCTAGCGCGATGATTTCAGCCGATCCAAATGCAATTGCATATAGGCCTAATCCTGCTTCGTATGTAGGCGGTGCGCCAGCTATGGGGCAAACTGCAATGCTAGACAATCCAGTAGTATCAATGACAGATGCTGGTGGTACGCCAAGTGTTACAAATCAAATAAACGAAGCAAATAAAACTTACGAAAGCAACAAATCATTTATTGACAAAGCTGGTGAATATATTAAAGGTAGCCCTTACGATAATTTATCTGGTTTAGATATGCTTCAACGTGGGTTTGGAGCAGTCGGAATTAATACGTTGCCGAAAGCTGTTTTTGCCGCAACTATGGGAACATCTTTAATTCAAGGTCAACGTGAACGAGAAGAATTTAAAGAAGAGCAAGCCCGCAAAGTAGCTGCTTTAGAAGAGCGTCGGCGTAGATATCGTGAACAAGCTGAAGGTATTATGAGCCGATACCCCCTTCGTTTTGCGGCTCGTGGTGGTATGTTGGATGATATTGACGATCCACGGGATGAAATTGGATACGGAATGGCTGGGGGTGGTATGCCTCCTCGGTTTCTTTCAGGGGGTGGTGATGGGATGTCTGACTCTATCCCTGCAGTAATTGCTAATAAACAACCTGCACGACTTGCGGATGGTGAGTTTGTAATTCCAGCAGACGTTGTTAGTCATTTAGGTAACGGTTCATCAAAGGCTGGTGCAAAACAACTTTATGCCATGATGGACAGAATTCGCAAAGCCCGCACGGGCACAACCAAACAAGGCCGGGAAGTTAAGCCCCGCCAATTTATGCCAGCATAAGGACCGATTATGGCAACGACAACCTCTACGATAACCGGTGAAATTCCGGAGGTATTGCAACCGTACTATACGACAGGTGCGGCAGGCCAACCGGGACTGATAGAACAAGCATTTAAATATTACGGTCAACCATATGAAAAAACAATGGCACCGTTTGTTCAATCTGGTCTCGCAGGATCAGGGCGTGTGGCAGGTATGTCGCCGTTCCAAGAACAAGTTGGCACGCAACTGGCGACTATGGGTACACCGTCCCAGTTTGGAACTGCTGCAGGATACGGACAAGCTGCGAGTAATGTATTTGGTGCAATGAGTGGGGTGCAAGCTCCCACGGTAGGAATTGGTTCTATTACAGATACAGGGAAACTTGGCGCTTACATGTCGCCGTACATGAACCAAGTAGTTGAACAGCAAAAAGCTGCTGCACAGCGTGATGCTCAACGCGCTAATCTTGCACAAAATTTAGCTGCTCCTCGTCAAGGTACTTATGGGGGTGCTAGACAGCTTTTAGCTACTACAGAACGTGAACGCGCTTTAGCTAGTCAGCTTGGTAGTATTGAAGCCCAAGGTCGCCAGCAGGCTTATCAGCAAGCACTGGGTCAATTCAATTTAGAAAACCAATTGGGTTTAACTGCACAACAGGCTAATCAACAGGCCGCACTACAAGCCGCACAACAACGACTTGGCGCAGGTCAAGGACTTGCTGGTTTAATTAGCCCAACGGCTCAGATTGGTATTGGTCAACAAGCCACTGATATTGACCGCCTTAAGACTATGGGTGCTTATGGTGACCTAGAGCGAGGCATACAACAACAAGTTCTTGATACTCAGTACCAAGATTTAATGCAGGCTATTCGTTATCCAGAAACGCAAATTGGTGGCATCTCTAACGTACTTCGTGGTATTCCGCTTACAAATCAAACGCAACAAGTTACTACGCCCCCACCTAGTTTTGCTAGTCAGCTTGCTGGTCTAGGTCTGTCAGGTTTAGGTCTGTATAACTTGTTTAATCAGCCTACGAGGTAAGCAACATGGCTATTATGGGTATTCCGCAAGCCCTTAAACTAATTGAAGGGCCAATTGACGCGTTAGCAAGACTATCGCAACAAGAGCTTGTGGCTATGGCACAACGTAGTCCTAGCGTCCTTAAAATTTTGCCAATTGTTTTAAACGAAAAAGCTGATGAAGCGCAACGGGCTGCAAATATGGCTGCACTGGCCCAAGGCATTCCTCCGTCAGTTACTGAGCAGAACATGGCAATTAACGCCCAAGCTGAAGCACAACCTATGATGCTTCCAGAGAATGTGGGAGTAGCGGCACTTCCTGTTCCTGAAGGTAGCTATGCAGGTGGTGGCATCGTGGCTTTTGATGATGGTGGCGCAATACGGTTTCGAAATACGGGGTTAGTTGACGATGATGACGATGATGACGATGATGACGATGATGAAATCAGCTACGGCGATACAAAAATGGACAAGGAAAATCAAGCCTTGTTAATGCGCTTAATAGCTGCACGTAGATCTGCCCCAAGCATGGGAGCCGGTATTTTAGGAACTGGTCTAATTCCACCAGAACTTAGAAACCGCGATATGGGTATTGAAGCTGCTGTCCCTGTATCTCGTGATATGGGTATTGAACAGCCACCTGCTTCGGCTGTCCCTGTATATCGTGATATGGGTATTGAACAGCCACCTGCTTCGGCTGTTACGTTGTCTTCGTCTAAAGAAGAACGCAGCATAGGACTTAGGGCCCCTAGGGGTCATAAGTATGAAAATAAAATTGTTAGTAAAGCGGAGCAAATGGGGATAGATCCTCAGTTTGCGTTATATATTGCCGATAAAGAAACAGGTGGGTTGCGTAATCCTGAGACAGCCAAGTCTCGTGCTGGTGCTATGGGGATAATGCAGCTTATGCCAGGCACCGCTAAAGATATGGGTGTAGAAAATCCATTTGATCCTGATCAAAACATTGAGGGTGGTTTGCGCTACGCCAAACTCATGATGAATAAATATAAAGATCCTAAGATTGCTGCAATCGCTTACAACTGGGGTCCAGGCAATACAGACAAATGGCTAAGAGCTGGCGCAGATCCTAACAAATTACCAAAAGAAACCCGTAACTATATTGCTAGCTTAAGAGAAGGCGGCGCAATACGGTTTCAAAATACTGGGTTTGTAGACCCAATGTTTTCAGCAGAAGGTATAGACGCTTCAAATATCATGCAGCGTTCTGAGCTTGTAGATCTAATGACACTGCAAGAGTTACAAGAATACAACCGTAGTGGAATAGTTCCAGAGCGCCTGCGTAGGCGCGTCGGGGAAAGAACAATTGGTGGGGTTCCAATGGGAACAGGCCCATCTACATCTGGCGACAAACCTAAATTTGGTCCTCCGCCTAGAACTCAAACGCAAAAAGCTGAAGACCTTGTTTCTCAAGCTCAATTTGAAGCTCAAGACAAACAAGAAGGTCGAGCAGATGTACCGGCTACAATAGAACAAATTCAGCAAGTTGCAGCCGCCCAAGATGTCGCCCCCGCAGCAAAAGCTGCAGAAGAAGATGTGTTTAGTAAGTATCTTTCTAAAATGGAAAAGAACATAGCCAAACGCCGCCAAGAAGATAAGTACATGGCGTTACTTGCAGCGGGTCTAGGCATGATAGGAGGCACGTCTCCATACGCTCTAACTAACATCGGTACCGGTGCAATGAGGGGTGTTGAGAACCTGCTGACTTCTCAGAAGCTTCGAGCTGCTGAAGAGTCCGCGCTTACCCGTGGCCGTCTAGGGCAGTACAACGCTGCACAAACACAGGCATTTCGACGCGAACTCGCAGAGTCTAACAGAGAAGATCGGATTGGTAAACAAATTGGCAGCCGTGAAAAACAGCTTGAAACCAAAGCCTTTAACGATGTTGTTAAGACAGGTCTTGTAATTGACAGCGCCGAGGGTCAAGCAGCTATTTCTAAACGCCTTGCAGAACTTAAAGCTAATGATCCGTACTTGGCTAAACTGTATAAAGACTTTGGGTTACCCCCAATACAGGCTACGCCGATGGAAAGAAAACCAAGAACTGTGGATGAAATTATAGCTGACAGAAAACGCTTAGGTTATTAAGGGTAAGCTATGGAATTCAAACAGCTTCGTAAAGATGTAGAAAGACTTCTTGATGCTGATGTATCTAACGAAGATATTCATGAATACATTACTCAAAATGGGTTTACGCCCCAAGAATTTAAGTTAGCCAACGAAAACTTCGGCACATTTATGAGTGCCGTAAAGCGTGGTGGTAAAAACGTAGGTTCATTGGTCGCCGACTGGATTCCCATCATGGGGGCGACCGCGCTTGAGAAGATTGCGCCTGATAGCTGGAAGCCCAGCATCCAAGGGTACAAAGATCGCCAAATGAAAGAGGCGATATCAACCCAAGAAGAGATTGCCAAAAAGCTACCTGCCGAGTATGAAAGTTACAAAGAAATTGAAGGTGTCGGTGATGCCCTTGGGTATGCCAAAGAAGCACTAGGCGAATCTTTAGCATCTTTCCTGCCTGGTATTTTTACAGGCGGTATTGGTAGTGTTATGTCTCGCGGTGCCGTTGCTAAAGCTGGTCAAGTTGCCGGAGAAGCCGCGAGAAAAGGAACTCTTGGTGCTGCCAAAGAAGCCGCTGAGCGAGGAGTGCCTGGGGCGGCAGAAGAGTTTGTAAGCGGTGTCGCTGAACAACGTGCAAAAACGGCTGGTATAGAAGCTGCTAAAAAAGCCATGACTCGCACCGAGCTTGGCCGGGATGTAGCCAATACATTCATTGGTTCTGCAGCGATCAACGTGCCTGATGCCTATCAGAGCATCTATTCAGAGACAGGCCAAGAAGCACTGCTTCCTGCGTTTGCTGCCGGTAGCTTTAATGCTCTACTAGATTCGTTTACTCCAGTCAGTGTGTTGCGAGCTGCTAAAGGCAAAGGTATCACTGGCGAGGCCATCATGGGCGCTTGGTACAAACGTGGCGCTGCCGGGCTTGGTAAAGGAGCTTTGACTGAGGGCGTAACCGAGGGGCTGCAAGAAATTACAAACGCAGCCGCAGAAGCTTTTGTGGCCGAGCATGACAATATTTTTACCCCTGAGAATCTAACCCGGTTTATCGACTCAGCTATCCGTGGGGCGATTGCTGGTGGCGGGGTTCAAGCCGCTACAGGCGTAGTGTTTGGAAAACAAGCACCCCCTGCTGCACCGCCGCTGCCACCCACACAGCCTCTTCAGCCACCGCTAGGTACTCCCGCTCCGCTACCGCAAGGTATATCTGGACCGCCGCCCGTTACTCCGATTGAGGTCGAAGGGGTGCCGGGAGAAGCTGGGCCTGGCCTTCAGCCGATTAGAGATCTTGCTGGGGTTAGACCTGAAGGTGCTTTGCCTGAGGCTAGAGAGCCAATTATTGATCCTGAGACCGGCAGAATTACTGGATATAGAGAAGCTTATGTACCCCCTGGCCCTCCTGAATTAGAGGGTGAGCAGCTAGAGATACCATTTCCCGGCCAGCAACAAGAACTTTTCCCCGGTAAGTTACCCGAAGAGCAGCCAGCTCCAACGCCGATTCCGGAGGCAGCGGTTCCTGAACCTATTAATTTGCCTGAAATTTTAGATAGCACAGTAAAAGAAGCTAAAAAAGATCCTACGGCTTCTAAAATTCTTAAAGGCAATAATCCAGCTTCAACCAAAGGATTAACCGAACGACTTACAGAATTTTTAAAAGTTGCAAATGATGATCCTGTTTCAGCTATGGAGCAGTTATATATTGCTAACCAAGAGGGTCGGTTACCTCAAGGCATGAAAGCGTTAAGTGAAGCGCAACAAGAACTTCTTGAAACCGTTTACAAGCGCGCTACCGGCATAGATATTAACGCTGCCATCGAGGGCCGTAAGTTCCAAGGCGCAGAACAAGCAGGTCTGTTTGAAGAAGCTGCACCCCCTGTAGCACCAGCACCTAGACCTCCAGCCGCTCCGATGGACCCACAAGCTGCTTGGGAACGTCACAAAAATGATGACCATCCTGCGCTTAGCGATTTAAACGAGGAAGAACGCGGCCTCTGGTTTGATTTTGTCAAACGTGGACAGGGTAATGCGGTTAACTTTCAAGACTTGGTTAATCAATATAACCAGCGGATTATTTCTGAAACTAAACGAACACCAGAGCAGATTGAAAAAATATTTGGTGAAGAGAAAAAAGTAACCGAAGCTAATATTGAAAACGATATAAAGTCTTTTGACTACGACGGATTGCTTAATTATGCATTAAACAACGGTCCCCCGGCTATGCGGGAATTAATGAAAGGGGTAAAAGACGCTGTTGAGCGTATGAAAAATCGGGGGTATCGGTTTACTTTTACGCTTTCTAATAGCCCAGCAATGTCGCGAACACTTGGGTTAGAAAGAAATGCAGCGGGACATGTGTATCCACAGGGTAACCTCATGGAGCTGGTTATTTCTGGCTCTGGATCTGGCAGACCTTTTGGTGCTAATTATGAAGTTGTAATGCACGAGTTATTGCACTCTGTAACTATTCCTCTGATTCGCTATGGCGAGATGAACCCCAATTCAAATGAGGGAAGAATAGTTAAAGAAATTGAAGCTTTACGTGATCATGTCAAAAAAGACTTAATGCGTAAACGCCGTCAAGGCAAAATTAAAGATTATGAATTACAGTTTTTAACTGGAACAAATGCTTTTGGAAGTAAGAGTAGACGCACAGGTAGAATAATCCATAAGGCTGACGAATTTGTTTCTTGGTCAATGACCAACAGCGATTTTCGTAGAGTGCTAGAAGGTATTGAGTACGAAGGTAAGAGTGCGTTTAGCAGCTTTGTGGATATGATTCGCCGATTGATTGGCTTATCACCAAAGGCACAGACATCTCTCGCAGAAATTATTGGATTAACTGAGCAGCTTATAGCGTCTCAGACTTCAGTTGCTCCATCGCCAAGGTTTAATCAACCAGTTGGACAAGAAATATTCTCTGCTACCGTAGCAGCTCCCACAGGAAACCTCGTAGGTACCGCACCGCCCAAACAGACTACCAAACTGCAACCGTCGCCGACCCCTTTACAGCCCATTAAAGACGCAGCTCAAAATGCACAAAATGCATTTGCCGGTGACTGGTGGACCAAGTGGCGCGTGGGCTGGGTTGATGTGGGTGCTGGATTATCCAGGCGTTTAAAAGATCTGCCGGTATTTGATAAAGATGGAAAACTCCGTGCCGACATGCTGGTGCGTGCTGCTTCGCAGACTATTAACTTAATTAAGACCGGCCTGCAGTCTGGGGTACCTGTACTAAACGCAGACGGCACGATCACAATCCAGCGCAGCGAAAACAATATTTCCCGCTCTCAGCAAATCGCCGATTCGTTAGATGACAACGCTATTGTTAAAGCCTCTGGTCTGTCAGGGCGTGGATTTGTAGCTACAATTGCACGGGCGCTTCGTGGTAAAGAAATCCAAGAGATCGATGCTCGCCGTAGAGCAAAAGCAGAGCAAGAACTAGGTCAAGCCGCTGTCAAACTACGTAGTGCTTACGATCAGTTTAAAAACGGCAACATTTCTAAAACTACCTTGGAGAAAATACGTGGTCAGGTAAAAGAAGTGCAGAAGCGCTATAAGCCGGATCTAAAACTTAACCGCGAAAAACAAATTAACGACAAAGATATTGCTTGGGCGGAAGCTAATCTTGCTGCTGTGCCTGAGGTTCAGCAGGTCTTGGACATTTGGCGTGCTAATCATGATAGTTTGATTAATTTGTGGGAACAAACTGGGCTTCTGGATAAAGATTACGCAAACAATTTGAGGGCCCAGCGCTTCTACGTTCCTCTCTACGCAGCTCGTGAAGACTTGATGGCTGAGGAGCAAGAGGGGTATACCGGTAGAGCTGCGGGCGCTAAGACTGTAGCTGAGATTGAAAAGTTAGAAGGCAGCGATCTTGTTCGTAATCTGTGGGAGAACATGGATAAGCACTACGCCTTTATGACGGCTAAGGCTTATAACAACCATACCCGCAAGATGGCAGTTGAACAGTTAATGAGCTTTGGAATTAATGGCGCTAAATTTACTAAGTCCGACGATCCAAAAGTCAACCTACGCTATCGTGACTACAATAACCCCGAGGCCGACAAGAACGGTATTGTCAGTGTCATCGTAGAGAATCCGCTTGATATAGCTGCATTCCAGATCCTGCCGTATGAAATGGGCGCCCTAATGAAGGGTATCTCGATGTCCACCGAAGTACTGCGTGCCGGTGCTCTTATCAACCCAATGTACTGGATTCGCCAGCTTATTCGTGATCCATTGCATGCATCAATTGCTGGTCAGCTTGACACCATAGTGACACCGTTTCATGCCATGAAAGAGTACATCCAGATTCTGGCTAATAATTCGGCGGAGGCTGAACTGCTTGCACAGCGCGGGGTGATTGGTCAGATTGACTCTACGACTACGTTGCAGCAATATCTAAAGCAAGTTGGAACAGAAAAAATTAAACCGTCTCAGATTTCTAAATGGTCTAAGAAGATCATGCGTATGCACGAAGCTTCGGATGCCGCCACCCGTGTGGCTATTTTTAAGAAGGAAAAACAGTTTGCCTTAGACCAGGGCATGAACGAAGAGATGGCAACAAATTATGCTGTGCATAAAGCACGGGAGTCTATTAACTTCGCAGTGCGTGGTAACTCAGCGACTCTTAATACGCTACGGCATATGATTCCGTTCTTCTCGGCGGCGCTTACCAGCTTAGATACCTTGTACCGCGTGGCTTCGGGTTATGGTTTAAACGACCAGGAGAAAGCTCAGGCACGTCAGATCTTTGTAAAACGTGCCGCAATGATGGTGTTGCTGTCTACAGCCTACGCCATGATGATGCAGGATGATGAGGATTACCAAAAGCTGCCCGACGACGTTAAAGATAACAACTGGCTGCTGCCCAGCCCCATCGGTAGTGAGCATACATTTATTAAGATACCTATTCCGTTTGAAATTGGTTTCTTATTTAAGACCTTACCCGAAGGTGCCGTGCGTTACATGTCTGACACCAGCACAGGCAAGGAAGTCCTGGCGTCTTACCGTAAAGGCTTTATGCGAAGCATGCCGGGCGAGGGTGTTCTTATTCCGCAAGCATTCAAACCTGGTCTTGAGACAGTCTTTAACTTCTCTTTATTTACTGGCCGTCCAATTGAGGGCATGAGTGACCAGGGCCTGCCGGTTGAGATGCGTGGTCCAAATGCTTCTGAAGTCTCCAAGATGATGAGCCGTTTTGGTCTTTCAGAAATTGGATTGTCTCCTGCAAAAATTGACTACCTTATCAAGGGGTACACAGCAGAGCTTGGCACATTTACTACCGGCGTAGCCAGCACGATGATGACTGAGCTTTCGGGTAAAGAGCCACCCGCTAAGAATATTGAGAACCAGCCTTTCTTCCGTGCATTCTTGACCAACCCGAATACCAGCAAAGCGGCTACAGATTTTTACGACATCATGCAAAACTCTCAGGAGGCTGTGAATGCAGTTAACCGGCTAAAGAAAGAAGGCCGGGTTGAAGAGCTGCAAGAGTTCGTGTCTGATGAGGACCGCAAAAAGCTTATTGCCGTGGCCCCGTCTTTGCGTCGAATTCAAGAACAAATGGCTAGGGTTCGATCAAGAATTAATCAGATCAAGGTTGACTATGATCGTGATCCCGAAGACCGCCGGGATGAAATTAACAAGCTGCAGGGTATGTACGACAGGATTGCAAGGCAGGGGTATCAAGTTCTCGAGGCAGCGGGTATCGAGCGGTAAAAAATGCCCCCTGGGTAGGGGGCATAAAAGTATTACAAGGAGAGCGCCATGACTAAAAGTCTATGACGCCCCGAATGTACCACAGGATTTTTGGCTAGGGAACCCTCCAAAACCGAACCCCGTACATTCCGTTGTCCACGCATACCTTATGGACCAAGCGAATACCCTTGACGGTAGCTGCCTTGCGGACGGCCCGGGCTAACTGGGTGGTCTGGATAGCCGGGATAAAGAAGCTAGACCCAGGCGTAAGCAGGTGCCACTCAATAAAAACCGGAACCCCCTCATTTAGGATTTCCGACTGCATCTGTAGGTAAATATCCCTGCATGTCAAAACCATCAATTTTACGGGTGTCGATGACCATTGTATTTACCGCCGGGGTGTTTAGTTTTGTCCCCCGGGCTAGCCGTTTTTTAGTCCCAAGGGTAGCCACACCGTCTTTTTCCAGCGCCTCTGAGACCGTTTTATAGGACGCCTGATGCTTGGTACACCAGTCTCGGAAGTGCTTGGTGGTAATAAATAGCAGCTTAGTATCCGGCTCGTAACGAATCAGCAGCTCCCGATGGGGTATCTGGATGGGGGCCTGCTCCATATTGGTGCGGCTATCGACCTCGCTGTTGATGACCAGCAGGCTTTGGTTGTGCTCGTTGAGGTAGGTGCCAAGCTGGTCCAGCGGCCCCATAGAGTTTGGTTTAACGGCGTTTTTGACTGTCGAAAAGTACTTCACTGCCCAGGCATAGACCGGCTTGATGTCAATATCGTGCAGGCCAAGCTTTTTAGAAATCATCCCTCCTACCAGGGCCACCGCAGCCAGCGCCGAGTAAAACCGTTCCCGCTGGGTTAGCCCGGCGTCCGTGTCAAACCGGGTCTGGATTTCTTTGATCCGCTCTTTAATTAAGTCTTGATGCGCCACAACATATTTCATGTACTCCTCACCCGCGATACCGTAGTGGTCAAACATGGCGTTGTACCACTCGTCTGATTCTTCTTTACTCTTGGTCGTGTCCCGGGGAATATTGATCTCCACCACCCGCATGAGCTCGCCCTCAGGGAAAGTTTTCATGCTGTAGAGCACGTCATGTACGCTGCGATTACCGGAGGTCCACAGAATCAACGCCCAGGTCGTGTTGTTAATCCGTTCAGAATTAGACTGCGACATCATCCGGTTGCGGCCCCGGCCTTGGGTAGCCACGTAGGCTAAATTGCTGACCTCGTCATTTGGCATATTGGTGATCTCGTCAATACAAATCGGTAAATTTTGAACTGTACCCATGCGGTGCATCTTGGACTTAAAAGTGTCCTGCTCGAGCAGCATGGTTTCTTCCGGGTGACCAAAAATAGAATTGATAAGCATTTCAATTGATGTCTTACCAGTGCCCGAGCCGTCATCAGTTAAGTGGATCTGCACGCCCTTGAGGTTTGTAAACTTAAGAAGCGGTGTACCAAACCCAGCAAATAAATTAAATGCTCGAGCCTCCATGCCAGGCCGGTTGTACCAGTTAGCCAATTTGCGCCAACCCTCGAGCGTGCCTTTCTTGGTGTAAGAAGGAACTAAGTTAATTGTGGCTGTGGATGGTGGACTATAAATTACTTCGCCTATTTGAATCTCTCGATCTCCTAATACAAAAGTATTTTCAGCAGTCCAACCAAACTGCACGCGAGAAAGCTCCGCGCTTGTCATTGTCTGCAGCTCTTTTACCCATCGAGTTATGTATGCCATGATTCCATCCATTTGTTTACCAAGTGCTGCCACACCTTTGGCAGCGATAATTTCTCTAAGTTTGTCTTTGGCCCCCACGCTAGTTAGGGGCACTGCAAATTCACGAATACCATCTCGCGGCATGTGTAGCCGCATCCAAACCATCTCTCCTGCATCAGGATCTTCTAATCGCTTAACAACATAAAAATCATGTTCGTAAATGAGTACGTCTTCCGAGTCTTCTTCAGAATCTGGAT
>Ga0194133_10008100_pt1 | contig 12369 bp, 3 predicted proteins | sample TA2KigOf40mmetaG_FD_155448 | JGI IMG/M metagenome (GOLD analysis project Ga0194133, IMG submission 155448) | Freshwater microbial communities from Lake Tanganyika, Tanzania - TA2015055 Kigoma Offshore 40m | ecosystem: Environmental > Aquatic > Freshwater > Lake | place: Tanzania: Lake Tanganyika...
AACAACGTGTTTTTTCGACCGTCCCAGAAAAAATTCAACAACTTTGGTGTTTCTCAACCGATCGACCTAAAAATTGGTGAAAAATTGGAAAAGTGCCAGAGGAGCAACCTGTGAAATTTTCATCAACATCAGAGGTGTGGAAGAGCCTGAAAAACAGTTTTCAAAAAAGCCACGTTGAAGAATTTTCAAAGTACACCGAGGAAGCCCAAACCCCGGGATCAGCACGACTTTCAACCAACAACAAGATAAGTCCACGTAGTGGAATTTAGAGCATAACAAAAATCAGGGAACTGCAAGTACTAACGCCGTCCCTGATTTCGACATAGACTTTTATGTTCTTTTTAACTCCACCTTAAATTTCACTAAACGCTGATTGGTTAAAAAATTAACTCTGTCCATCTGTTCACTCCCCCGCCTCTACGTATTATCGAAAATCAAAAAAGACAGTTTTTCGAGGATAATCGCAGTTCTTCAGAACCACAGAGGGTTTTTCTCGAGTCTTTTTCAAAAGCAAAAATAAATAAACAGAAAATGAAAACAAACATCTCAGCAAAGAACCGCATTTTGTCAACATCTCAAAAATCAAAAATTGAATATCAAAATGCCGAAAAAAGCAAACTCATCTAAAAACACCTCAAAAGGCGACGGCGAAGAATCTATGGAAGTTGTCTCGCCAGAAACAGCCAAAGCAATCAAAAGAAGAATTGAAATAGTGAGCATCGAGGTAACCAAATGCAACGGTAACAAATTTTGGGGACCCTTGCCAGACAGTGTAATCCGCTCAATTTGGACAAAGACCTTCAGAAGAAATGAAAAGGAAATTGACGTATACAACTTTAAGCAAGTCAAAAATCGCCACTTAGAAGTAAATTTTGAATTAAAAAAGCCAATGCTAATCTCTGATATCTCGCCAACCTCGGATTTCTACTTCTACTACAAAACACTAACCGGTACAAACCTGATGTTCGCAACCATCAGGGACTACGACTACAAAGTGAAATCTGCTAGAATCGGAGACACAGTGGTTGTCAGCGTCCTCAGAACCGCTTCAGAGGTCAGATCCTCACAGATGAAAGAGTGGCTCAACCACTTTGGACAGATCATTGAGCCCCACTGGTATGACAAAGATAGTGAAAATTTAAACACCGGAAATTTTCATGTCAAATTGCAACTAAAATTTGATATCCCTGAGTTTCTGCCTATGTTTGGCACAAAGGCCAGAATCTTCTACCCTGGCATGAAAAAGCAATGCTCTAGATGTTACAGAATTGGCCATCTGCAGAAATTTTGCTCTAAAAACAGGATTGACTGGCTCGACTACATTGAAAGGCTGATTGACACGGGACTCTACCCCAAAAACCTGTTTGGGAACTGGATAGAAGTTCTTGATGACAGGGACGGAAAAATTGCACCAAAGAGACCGTATCAAGCTGAGGAAGGAACCCCGATTAAGCCACCAAGACGCTACCGTCAGTTTGAGAATAGAGGCCGAAGGGATGGAAGCCCGAGGCAGGATGTTAAGAGAGATGACAGAAGAAAGAGGGATAGAAGCCCATACCATGAACCAACATCAAGAAGAAGAACAGTCGATTATAGGGATAGAAGCCCACGAAAATACACCGGCAACTACCAACAACAACAACAACGACACAGGGATAGAAGCCCGCGTCGTACCCCTGAGAAGAGACGTGATAGAAGCCCCAGAGATGATTACAGGGATGATCACAGAGCAAAAAGATCGAGGGATAGAAGCCCCATCAGAGCTCCTCGTGAATACAGCCCAAGGCACAGATCAACCCCAAGTGGAAGTACATTTTATGACACCCCAAACTCCTCCAACAGGTCGGTTACAATTACAAACTCAAACCGCAGGAGTGCCAAAGCAAGACTCGGCAACAGGTCCAATGAATACCAAGGCACCCCATGGATCAACAAAAAACGGTTCAGGGATGACGACGAGCGAGAAACGGAGGGTGAAAAAGGGTCGAAACAAGCCAAAGAAGACCGCGATCGAGGCTACTGACCTGAAAATTTTGAGCTGGAATTGTTCTCATGGATTAATCAACAAGATTCAAATAGTTAAAAATTTCGTTAGTATCAATAAACCACATGCTTTTTTCATTAATGAATCCGAAATAAAGACGACTTTTTGCAAATAACTCAATTTTCTTTCTAAACATTGATGGTTATGAATTACATTTGAGTAAAACATTGAGCAGGGGAATGGCAAGACTCGCAGCGTATATCAAAAAAGGTACCGGATTGATTAGAAATATGGAAAAAGAAAACTCTGAGCTAGATATGATGATATTTGAAAACAAAAATGTCGTACTAGTAGGTCTCTACAACCCCTTCAAACTCTTTGAAAATGGGACCAGAGGATCAAACTTTGAAAGTATCATAACAAAGCTATATGAACTATCAGATACATCAAATGGTAAAGAACTGATTGTTGTGGGAGATTTCAATGTGGATTGGAAAAAGTCATCAGCCCAGAAAAAAGCATTAGTAGAGTGGAGTCAACACAGCGGATTATCACAAATCATCACTGAAATCACACGCTATAGAATAGTAACAACGGAAGATGGTCAAAGATCTGAATCCTCCATCCTAGACCACGTTTACATCCCGCATAGAATGAAAAAAGAGACGGAAATCAGTCAAATTCCCACACCTTGGACCGACCATGAACTACTGAAAATCTCATATCCGAACCTAATTGTTCAACATGAATTGAAGAAAAAAATTAAGCTCAGAGAATGGAGGAATTACAAAAAAGATACCCTCCTAGAATGGCTCACGATCAATCCCAGGAATAAAACAAAAATAGACTCACTCATCAGAGACATCGAATACTACATGGAAGAAGAAATTCCTTACAGAGTCATAAGATACAAACCTCAATATGGCCAAGTACCGTCCACAAAAATTGCAAAGAGAACAAAGAAGAGAGATAGACAGCTAAAAAAGTTCAAAAGAACAGGAGACATTGCCTACTTGCAATATGCGCAGAGACTATCAAAGCAAATAAAGAAGATCATCAGAAGGGAGCAAAAGGTTAAAATACAGACAAAATTGGAAACACCTAATCCAAAGACATTTTGGCACACAAATCCATGATGGGATTAAAAACAAATCAAGACAAATTGATAGTGGAAATTGATAATGAACTGGTCGAAGATAAAACTCGAATTGCAAACGCTTTTGCTAAGTTTTTCGTGGAAAAAGTAGATAAACTTAAGACAGAGATCAATGTTGAGCAACCCCTCATTGAACAGAATATCTTCATTGACATCACAGAGGAAGACATATGCAAAGCTGCAAAATTGCTAAAAAATAAAAAATGCTTTGGACCAGACCTCATCCCCCTGAGAATAGTGAAAGATATTGGAATTAATGCACCGGAACTATTAGCGAATCATTTCAACCTATTCGCCAGAAACGGATTACCTGGATACATGAAGATCAGTAGGATAGTTCCACTGCATAAAAAAGACGACAAAACCAAGCTCTCAAACTACAGACCCATCTCCAATTTATCATCTTTTAGCAAGCTGTATGAAAAAGTTATGCTCAAAAAGCTACTAGAGGAAACAGAGGGGGCTGAAGGAAATTTTCAACATGCTTATAGGGCCCACCATTCCACTACAACCGCCCTTCTAGAACTGCAACACAAAATAGCTAGAACCAAAGAGAGCAACAAATTTGTGGCAACCTACTCAATGGACCTCTCAGCAGCGTTCGATCTGCTGAGACCGGACATTATGATGAAGATCCTCATAAAAATGGGTATAAGCCATGGATTGGCTATTATAATAAAGGACTTCCTCACCAACAGACAAATCTACGTAGACATAGACGGGAACACCTCAGAAGCAATTGATATGCAAATCGGGTGCGTGCAAGGCTCCATATTAGGGCCAAGGCTCTTTACTCTATACACGTCTGGACTCATGCAAGAAATTGAACACCAAGACATAGTAAGTTATGCAGACGACACATATGTGATAGTTGGCGATGCCACATTGCAAGGATTAAAAGAAAAAATCAACACCATAAGTAGCAAACATGTCAGATACTTGGAATCAATCGGAATGGTGGTTAATACAACGAAAGCAATGATAATACTATTCAACAAAGAAATCAAAGAAGAACTCTTTAAAATAGATGGAACCGACATAAGATCCAAACAAACCATAAAAGCATTAGGATTAACATTCCAATCAGACTTAAAATGGAACCTCCATGTTGACAACATCCTTCAGAAAACAAGCCCAAAATTAACGCTACTCAAGAAAGTGGGAAAAAACCTCACCAGAGACCAGTTCTTGAAAATTGCAACATCACAAATCTACAGTATAATCTATTATGCTAGTGCAGTTTGGATGAATAACACTCTGACATCTGAATACTGGAGGAAACTTAAAACATTTCATTATAGAGTTCTCAGAGCAGCTACAAAGGATTATCGCCGAACCAAGTCAAATATGACTTTGAACAAAGACTGCAAAAGAGCCACCCCAAGAATGTGGAGTACCTACACCCAAACCTCATTAGCTATAAAAATCATCAGGGATAGATGCCCCTATGAACTGAATAAATGGCTTCAGCACTCACTCTATGTGAACGCCCGACGACCAGATTATGGACAATTCATGAACAATTCCAGAGGAAAGATAGGACGACATAGATTCGAGAACAGACTCGCGTGGATGACAGACCTACCATGGCACAACAAAACCTGGACAGACGCTGGACTTCGTACATTCCTGAAAGACCAACTTGACTTTAATTTTGACAGACAATAGACTCATTCTTTTACTTAACAAATTCATTTGACAAAGATTTTTAATCAGTTTGCTAATTTATTTATTTATTGATCTAGTCTTTTCAAATCTCCAGCATCATCGTTTGATGGTGCTGGAAAATTACGTTCTTGTAAAATTGCAGTACCTGTATTGTAAGAAATGAGCGAATAAAGTTTATGAATGAATGAATGAATATATTAAAACTAACTTCAGTTAGTATGCTGCACCCCACACCTTCTTGGTAACCCTTTCAATCCTTTGGGCTCAATATGTACAGCCACTTTCCATTGGGAATATACAACCCCACCTTTTATGAAAAAACAACCCTCCAGCCCAACTCTTGACACCAGCTCTAACACAACATGGATTTTAAGTAAACACAGACACCAAAAGCAGCCAACATTGAAATGAATTCTGAACTTCTTGGCTTTAATCCCCAGCCAAGCCAAGATTCATCACTGCAGACTGTGATGAAATTTAAGAAAGCAACTCACAGTCAGAATAATACCATGCAGTGATTATAAACATATGAAACAACATTAAGCAATTAATTCCATGTTTCCAGACTGCTACAGATATTATCACTATTGTTTGCTATACATTTCCCTGATGGAATAATTTAAAACTAGTAATTGCTTATTTCCATTTGATTTTTATGAAAAATGATTGAAAAATTTCTTTAGATTACCTGAGAATCAATTATGTTTAGAGCAACTGTTATAAAAATTGCCAACACTTTCAAGTCTATCATTTTCGATGCAGCAAATTTCACAGAGCTTGCTTGCGAGAGATTCCAGACAACTGAATCTTGCTTTTTTATTCGTTTTTTTGTCTTTATTCCTCCCTTTGCCTGGCCCAATGTTACTCAAAAGAGAGAAAGTTGTCTAGTATAATCTCAAAAGATAACTCAATCTTTTTTCCCTAAAATGTATATAGCTATAGGGCATCAAAAGGCAGAACATATATTTTCCCAATTCACCAGTGGCTGAAATATTGGAATAGCAAGATGAAGAAATAAATGAAGAGAAATCGGATATTGGATTGCTAATGAGACAGAATAGTTTGCTTTGCAACTGAAATTTAGGCCAGCAAAATAAAACACCTACCATGATTTCATTCTTTTTCCACAATATCATATACCAAATAAAGAGAAAAATTTGCTGAAGCTAGTAAAACACATAACCAACTTATTTCCAGTTGTGGTGGGAAAAATCCAAATGAAAATAAATGGAAGAAGTTATTTTTCCCTTATCTGAAGCTTGAACTGGAAGAAAATCTACAGAAAGGAAATCGCCTATTAAGATATTATGAATGTTTCAGAAAAATATTTTTTAGTCTATCAAATTTAATCTTAAGCAAATAAATATTTTTTCACAAAATATCAATAGTCCTTGGTTTCAAAAAGTTCAATAAAACCAAGTTTGAAGTTTTTTGAACTCATTGATGGTGGCAATAAGATGGGCAAAAGTGCATAAAAGCTTTATTTTGGGTGGGACTGGTTTTAGAGGTATTTTACAACTTGGGTCAAAGAAAGGTTGACCACACCTAGGATCAAACATTGCTATGATTTTCAGAATCTTATCTCTCACCAAATTTGGTAACTTTTTTGTTTTGATTAAACTCAGAAACTTTGTTTAGTTCATTTTTGTCTATTAGTTATGAGATATATGTAATTCAAAAATATACCCAAGAAAATTTTGGTTTTAATATACAGACAAGTTGGGCCAGACTCTCAATGTATTTCTTGGATGAAATGATATAACCACTTTTCAAGACTACAGAATCTTTTTCTTCAGAGAGAAGGTTGCAAGAAAAAAACTTCTCAGAAGCCTTATTCTTATAGCTTTTTTGTTTGTTTAAATCTTAGCATTATTTTCAATCAATACTATTTTTATGATTTGTTCAAAATTCGAGACCCAATCTATTTTGAGATAAGACATAAAGTTATACACATTTTATAGAATGTGAATGTCATCACCATACATCAAGAAATCAATTTATTGTAAACCTTCTGCAAGTCACGTTCATGTGTAAACAGCTGACTCAAAAGCCATGAGAAAGTTGTGCCACATCTGAGAAAGGAAGTGGCATGGAGGTTGGACCTTTTTTCATGAAAGACATTATTTTGAAATCAAGGTGTTTGTATTTTACATAATATTTTCTGGGTTTTTTTGACAATTTCAATCGAATGTTTTTAGAGATGAACATCAAAAATAAGTAAATGCAACTTTATACTCACTTCACAAACCGTCGAAGTAAAGAGCCTTTCCCATGGTTTGCATCCTGGAGAATTAAGTAAAAGAAGGCGAAGAAGACCTTTCCATGAATGTTCATGGGACTGTGTGGCTCTCACTAAATAATGGAGGTTCAGAAGATTTCCCTTCTTTCTCCTCTCAATGTTTTTTAGTTCAAATAAAGTCTTTAGATAGAAAGGAGAGCAAACATTTTGATTTTGGTGAGTTGTGGCTAATTTTAAATTTGATAGATTATTTGGCTATTTTTTAATTAGGAATCGAAAGGGAACAAGTTGCTTTGTTTTATAATTAATTTAGATTAGAAGTCTGACAAGGGACTCAATTGGGTATTTATAAAGTCTGCTCAACAGCTATTATTAGGCCCCTTTTCCCCTGTCAGCCCCATTTCACTCTACCTCCACCTCTTTCTTCATTAAAAAAAATACTCTGCTCTTAATAGTAAAATTCATGGGATTCTTCAAAGCTGGTTCATCATTTTTAAGTTGGATGTTGAGGTTAAAAAAAGTGTGAATCAAAGTCCCAGTGGTGGTGGAGCTGCAGTTTGGGGATTGGCCGGTTTAATCCCAAGAGGCTAGTTGTAGAAAGTGGTTACTGTTAAGTGTGTGGCAATATGCCACACACTTAACAGTAATCATACATAAAAATTTTAAAATTCTTTTTATGTCAACCTTATAAATAGATATCTATCAGATCAAAATGAAATGAGTGTTTATATATCCAAAATTAAAAATTTCTTTCACCTTTCTTTATTTGCAGCAACAGTCTAGTATTCGGCATCGAAATGAAGATCTTGAACTCATGGTATTCCAATTCTGCTCTAGTTCTTTCCTTTTGCCATCATAGTTCAGATAATTTTGCTTGTGATGAAAGCCAGGAAAGGACAGAAGCAAATTGGGGCTCATTCAACTTGTCATCATGGATTATAAGGATTTGCAATTCTGATTGAATCTAAAATGCTATATGAATAGATAGTTTTTCAGTGCCAAAATACTTTTAGACATTTTATTATGAATTCCAATTCCTTAAATCATGTGAAAAAAGTGCTTATTTTCTGCTTTGAAATTCTTTTATTCAAAACAGAACAAATGTAGGGGGAATTTAGAAAGCGATTACAAAAATCCAACCATAACAGTAGAAGTCTCCATCTGAACTGTATGTGACTGCCATTTTAACAAACTGATACATTTTTAGAATAAATTTGTCAAAACATCTGCTATTCTGAATCAAAGATTTGTTTGAAAATAAACTTTTTTCAAGCATGAAATGTGGTTTTTGATACAAGATTCATCTATGTTTGTCATCAGGATACTCAGAAAAAGTACTCTCAATTATAGTCAGTTAAGCAATCTCTAAGATCAGCTTTAAAAATCCATCATGAATGGCCTTCTCTAAACAATCAGAAGAACAAAGGAGTTTTAATGCCAAAAATTGTAGCAAAATCCCTCTGAGCCTTGGTATTGTCATGTCAATGGCTTTTTCACATCACTTATTTCATGATATTTTAAATGCTAATGTTCCATTTTTTTCACATTTTCCTTAACAGTCATTTCAAGCAGTTTTGCCAAGTTATCCTTAATTCCCGCACTTAGCTTAACCCACTACACAATAGTTTTCTGCCTCCACAGACATCTTTCCAGAAAGATGCTATCTTTAGAATTCTCCTTGAAATAGCTAGCCTTTTGTGCTGTTCCCAAACCTCTAAAAGAGCACACTTTTCATCATTCTGTTTTTAACTGGGATGTTCATCACTCCTTCGAGGTCATTCACTCACTCTAGAGATTACACTACCCTCTTTCTTATCAGATGCATTGCACTCATAGGTATATATTCACCTGCAAAGTGGTTCATTTAAAAGAAATTTTACTTGTTTTCCAGATTTTTCACCTGCAAAGTGGTTCATTTAAAAGAAATTTTACTTGTTTTCCAGATTTATTTTGTCATATTAGTGAGTGTGAAGAAAAAAGTCCATATAGAAAATTTAGTGTATCAAGAAGAAATAGATTCAGAAAATTAACAGAATAAATACGAATCTTTTATAATTTTTCACCATTCCGACCAAGCATAAAGAATTAGATCAACATATTTTGTCAACATATAGATTCTTCATGTTAGACTAAAAGAATGTTTCAACTAATTTAAGATAGGTTAAATACTTCATCAACTCTCTTTTTAAGGCAAAAAAAATTGAGATTAATTTTTGTTGTTTTCCATCCTAATTATGATTTTGTAAAAAACAAAAATTATTGAGACAGACAGAAAAAAGAAGTAGAAAGAAAGATTTAAACCTCATTACAAACTGTCTAAAATGCCTTGCTTTGACCTTTTGATTGGATGTAAGATGTTGGTCAAATTGGGCAATCAAATTATCAACTAAGTATCACAAGTGTGGGGCAGAGGAGACTCTTACTCTACCATTCCCTTTGCCAATGTTGTCAATCTCTTCAATACAGAGCAGTGTTTCAGAATTTTGATTATCATTGGAGTTAATAGTCAAACTAAACTTCTTGTCATCATTGCTAGAGAGTTTCCTTTTCAGATCTGACCGTGAATCCGAGAGGGTTTTTGTGCTAGGAGGTAAATTTGGAGAAGCCACACACAAAGAGACAGCTGGGATGTCAAGGCATTTATTTGGAGGCTGAGAAGGTAGGCTGTATTGGGGTGCTGTGGGTGGATTGGCTCTGGCATTGACACGCATATTGCATTGTTTGTCACGGATGTTGCGGTCAGGGCTGATCCCATATGCAGTTCGGAGAAGGGAATGGCGCTTTCCATTTACTGGAGGTAAGCATTTTCCAAGAAATATATGAGCACATCTGGAAAACTTGGAAAATTATAAACAGTCCAACACATGAATTGCTTATTCTATTATCCATTGAGGGTGTTAGATCATTCAAAAAGATTTTTTATCATGGTTTTAACCCAGACTCTGCCCCATTATACCAAGCTCTAAAAACAAGTGAGAAAATATGAAACAATGAGTGAAGCCCATTTGTCCACATAAAAAAACAATCGACTGTAAATTCTTACTAAAAGACTTTCTCAAACCTTTCTTATGAGAGTGAGTTAAAAAAAGAAAGAAAGACTTACCTGTAGAGCTTTGTTTGAATAGTCAGAACTTCTTCCAAATCAGAATCATTTGCAAAAGCAACAAATTCTTCAAAGGTGTGTCTAGGAACCATTCCAGCTTCTTCACGAAAAACAGTGAAAAATTCGGTTTCCCTTCGATAGTGGCCAAGAAATTCATTTAATTCCTGGGAAAATACTCCATATTTTTAATTTCTTGATAATTTTTTATATAAATCAGTTTTTACCTTTGCAACAATAGCTGCCCTGTCCTTTCCACTTAACTTTATACTTGGTGCTTTCAAATAATAAGGCTCTCTAAGACTCAAAGCCGCTTTTTGAAGAAATTTCAAAACCTTATCAATAAAAGAAATTTACATTTATTTACTTGATAAAATTAAATAGCAACTTAAAATACCAATTCAATTTGTCCCACATCACCACAAGTGTCATCAAAATCAGATAACCTTTGCAAAATACAGTTGAGATAGACAGAAAATGCCTTCCTTGCTTGATATTCACTGAGCTGTAAGAAAATGGAGCTTTAAAAAGATGGCTTGTTTTGAGTTTATCTCCAGTTCTATTGGCTCAGTTTTTCTTTTTTTTAAAAAGACATGTTGCAAAATTATTCATATATAATAGGTATGCTTTGGATCATGGCTGGGAATTACATAATCACATTGGTCCAGCGAGATACCTTATCTATTTAGAATAAGAGAGATCTTCAAGCCCTTTTCCTGTAAGGGTATCCTTATCTGTTTTTACTCAATATAAATATGTAGGCAAGTAAGGCTATTTAGAGGCTCCACATGGGGTGGGGAATGGATCTGCCGGGGTTCAAATCACAGAGAAAAATAAAAAAGATCCACACCCATCCCCATCTTAGAACTCTGCTGACAACAATGACAATAAAAATATACATCCTTTCTTTCATCTGTTATTCATTCTCAGCTTTTAAAAAGTACAGTATTGTAAAATAGTTCATATCTTCTCCCTTTTTTGTATTAGACTCAAAGCAAAGGGAATTATCCATCCAGAGCGAAGCAAGGGAGGAGTTTAAATATTTTGTATGGGGATCTGTTTAAGAATGCTTGACGTCCCGTGTGCATCTGTCACCTCATTCTCCTCCCACAACAGTAAAGTTAGAGGCCTCAAAATTGGCATGCATGATCCTTACATGGATTCCTCGAAAGTTATCAATCAATTTTTTTTTATTTTTGTCAAGAAGCTGAGATATTTAACTTCAAAGTTTTAAATTTACATCTTTAATAGCTCCCATAATTTTAAAGCTAGAGAAAAGTTTACAAAATAACATTTAGCTAAAAATGTTGTTTTATAAAACTTTCTTTAACTTTAAAATTAACAGAGCCATGAATTTTTTAAGTAGGCAGGTTGCTTGGGAGGGTTGGGTATTTTTCCTCACACAAAAATACCCAGTCTACTTAATTACTAAAGTCTGATTGTGTCAGAATAGTTCCTGGTGATGGGCTTTGGGGTGGCTAAAATAAGGCCTGTAGAGTGCAGGGCTGAGGGGATCAATTTAGTTGCCAAGAAAGTGGGGGCACAAAGTGGCCATTGGGTTAGTGTCACACTAGTATAGCCAATAAGATGATCACCTGTAAACCTCCCTCGATGAGCTTTATTACTTTGTCCTGAAAAAATAATTTGTGAGTTCAACTTGAAAGAGGGAATGAATTGTTTACAAAATTACTTTGAGGACATTTGATCTCTCTCTTCTCTCCATTCGTGTTTTGGCTATTTTCTCAGGATCTTTTCTTTCAACTTCAGATCTATAGGTATTTCTTAAATAGATAATTTTACAATTGTTCACGTATATAAGTCCTGCATTACCTTGTTTTAGTTGGACAATGACCCTTTGTAAGGGACTTTTCATATTGAGCAACTCTTAGTTCACTGGCTGTGGGTCTAGATATTTAAACACACAAATAGTACCTTTATTATTTTTTAAAATTGGAAACTTTTAAACTTATTTCACCTCGTAACTTCACTTTCACTTCCATTTGAGGCTCTAGAATTGGCCCTTGAGGAATTTTTTTCTTCCTCTTCTGGCTCTGCTCTTTTTCTTTCTCGAACACAAATAATAAGATCACGATCCTGCTTTGAGGGACCAGCACTTTGGCTTCTTTTTCTGTAAATTATAAATGGTCAAAGTGTGGTCTTTTGGGGCACAATAATAATGGAAAGAAAATGTATGAGGATTTTAATAATAGGAGTTAACCTTA
>Ga0194133_10008102_pt1 | contig 12368 bp, 11 predicted proteins | sample TA2KigOf40mmetaG_FD_155448 | JGI IMG/M metagenome (GOLD analysis project Ga0194133, IMG submission 155448) | Freshwater microbial communities from Lake Tanganyika, Tanzania - TA2015055 Kigoma Offshore 40m | ecosystem: Environmental > Aquatic > Freshwater > Lake | place: Tanzania: Lake...
TGGCAATCCGGCAGCGGCCAGTCCAATGACGATGGCGTTGTCACCCGCCAGAACAAGGTCGATCATAATAACCTGGAGCAGCGCGGCCATGGCTGGTCCAGAGAAAAATTCGGCAAGCATGCGTCTCTCCTTGCCGCCAGGATGGCGGCTATGAATCCCGGTTTGGTTTCCTTGAATTGCGATTATCTGCCGATGTCAAGAATGGCGGACGGATCGCCAGTCATTGAGGCTGTAACCGCCGCCAGCGCGAACACGCCTACTGAGGTCAGCCAACAGGCCTGGCGTGCAGTTGCAACAATCGCAGCCGTTATTGCCGCGGTAATTGCAAAGACTGTTGAAGCCAATGCCATAACGGGCAGAAAGAGATATGCATCAAACAGATATGCCGCCGCTGCAGCTGTGACTGACAGCAGCACAAGCGAGGCGATGGCTGCGGAATTGTGACTCTCCTGCTCAGCACGGCGGTGCTTTGCCATCCCTCCGGCGCGCGTATGAGAGATGCTGTTCATGGTCTTCCCCCACACAGTCCGGCGTACGTGTTCCATGCGCCGACTGCCGGGGACATTCATTGAGCAGGACGCAATATTCCATTCGTGTAAATTACTACGTATAACTACGTATTTGAGAAGCCGGTCTCAGCGTTTTGTGAAATCAGGTGTGTGCGGACGTTACGGCTGCAGACGTCCGATGCGAATGGCCTGGCGGACCAGCGTGGCAACGCCGCTGGCTTGCATTTTTTCCATGATCTGGGCGCGATAGCTTTCGACAGTGCGGACGCTGATGCCCAGCTCCGAGGCGATGGCGTGGCTGGTGAGGCCGGAAGCGACCATATCGAACACTTCAGCTTCCCTCGGCGTGAGTTTTTCAAAGCGCTGCGCGATGTCACGTTCAGGCTGATCCTTGTTCGCCAGTTCGGCCTGCTGGGTCAGTGCGCGATTGATGGCCGCGACGAGTTTTCTGTCATCAACCGGCTTTTCGATGAAATCGAAAGCGCCCGCCTTGATGGCGTCGACGGCCATGGGAACATCTGCATGCCCTGAAATCAGGATAACGGGCGCGGGATGACGCTGTTCGGTCAGCTTGTGCATGAAGGAGATGCCATCGAGATCCGGCATGCGCACGTCGCACACAATACAGGCTGCCGGGGTGGCGGGAGGGGTGGTCAGAAATGAGATTGCGTCAGGAAATCGTGCAATCTCATAGCCGAATGCAGCCAGCAGATCGCCGAGCGCTTGCAGCACCTCCGGCTGGTCATCGATCAGGGCAATCAGGCGGCTGGTCATGATGTCGCGTCTCCTTTCGCGAGCGGCAGGGTGAAACGGAATTCGGTCGAACCGGGCTTTGAGGTTTCCAGCCACAAGGCGCCAGAATGGCTTTCGACAATTAGCGCGCAAATGGCAAGTCCAAGGCCCAGCCCGTCGCGTCTTGTGGTCGCAAGCGGCTCAAAGATTGAAGCCTGCAGTTCAGGAGCTATACCTTGGCCGTTATCGCGGACGGATATTTCCGCCTGTTGTGCGCCTTCAACACGCCGGATGCTGATGGTCACTTCTCCGTCCGGGGAGGTTATGGCGTCGATGGCGTTGCCAATCAGATTGACCAGAACCTGTTCGATCTGGATTGCGTCACAATGCAGGTTCAGCGAAAGCCTGCCATCATCAGCGAAAACCAAACGGACATTTTTCTCTCGCGCGCGCAGGGCCAGCAATTCGCCTGACTTGGCCGTGATGATGCTCCATGGAGTCGTTTCACGCCGCGTCTCGCGCCGTCCGATAAACTCGCGCATGCGATGCAGAATGGATGAGGCCGCATCGATCTGCGTGATCAGCGAAGTGATCTGTTCACGCACTGCGGCTGGATCGCCACGCTCATTGATGACTTCGACAAGCCTTGCGCGCGCGCGTGCGGCTGTCAGCGGCTGGCTGAGTTCATGGGCCAGGGTCGAGGCCATGCCATTGATGAGATTGAACCGTGCGGCGCGCATGGAGGCCTGTTCCATCGCGGCCAAGCGGTTGCGTGCGGTATCGGCATCACGTGCGATCTGGACGCGTTCGCTGACGATGGCACCCACCAGCAAGGCGGTGCCTGTCAGCACAAGCATCATGGTTTGGTGTGCGGCGAAATTGTCTGCGTCAAATGTCAGCGGCTCCAGCAGGATGACGAGTGAGATTTGCGTTGCGGTCAAGGCAACAGCTGCGCCGGAAAGTCCGTGCCGCACGGCGCTGAAGACGGAAGGCACGAAGAGCAGGTAAAAAAAGCGATGGCTTTCTGCGGGCGTCGTGCCGCTGGCGAGGTGGTAATACAATGCGGCGATGGCCGCGAATACAACCATGTCAGGAATGAAGCGCCTGCCGGTTGCCGGCATTTCTTTTGTTGTCTGCGGCGTCAGGCGCAGGATCAGCGTGGCGACAATTGCAATGCCCAGCGTATCGGCAATGACATGGGCATGGCTCGCCTGCAGGGCTCCTGCAACATCGAGATTGTTGTTGACGACATAAAGAATACTCAGGAACAGGCCGGCGAGGATGGCTCCGCCAAGACCAGCCAGAACCAGGCGCCATACATCCTGCCAGCGCGGCAATGCTGGATTGAAAGCTGTCCAGCGCGTGAGGATGAGCGCGCTTGAGAGATAAACCGAGGCGATGATCAGCGCGGTGCCCAGTGCACGCAGCGGATCCGAGGGTCCCGGCAGCCAGGCAAACTCGGTGACAGGGGCTGCGAGAAAAAGCGCCGCTGCGCCAAGGCGCGGGCGGCGGATCATCGCGGCAAATAGCACGCCAAGGCCGGGGTCCCATGCCGCGAAGGGCAGACCGCGATGCTGTTGCAGCGCGCTAAGGCCCTCCAGAGCGACATACAGCGCAGCATGGCCGCAGATAAATGCAGCGGCAGATGCGAGGGCGGCGAAATCCATCCGCCGCCTGGGCTGCGCAACGTCCTTTGGCATGGTGTTGCTTGCTGCGCTGTTCACATCAGATCCGTTATTCCTTGAGTCCGATCGCCTTCACAACTGCGCCCCATTTGGCGACTTCCGCCTCCATGAATGCCGGAAGCTGGCTGGCGCTGCCGCCCATGGGTTCAAGACCGGCTGCCGTGATTTTCTTGACCACATCTGGATTGGCGATGGCTTCGTTGATGGCGCGGTTCAGGATTTCAAGGACAGCGGCTGGCGTTTGCGCGGGCACAAATGCGCCAACCCAGGTCTGGTCATCAATGTCTGCAACGCCGCTTTCGGTGACGGTGGGAACATCGGGGAGGGCGGGCGTACGTTTTGCAGAGGTTACAGCGATGGCGCGCAATCTGCCGGCCTTGACCAGCGGAACGGCTGGCGTCATCGCGACAACCGAGAGTTTGACGTGTCCGGCGACAATATCATTCATCGCAGGACCAGCGCCCTTGTAAGGCACCTGCTGGATGCCCGCCTTGCCGATCAGGTTGAAGATACGTTCCGCCGACAAATGCGGCGTCGTGCCGGAACCTGCTGTGGCGAAGCCATATTTTTCACGCGCCGCCAGGGCGATCAGCTCTTTCAGGTCTTTTGCGGACACATCATTGTTGACCAGAATGATATTGGGCGTTGTCGCGAGCATTGCCGCCGGGCGCAGGCTCTGGGCCGTATATCCGGGATTGGCGCTCAGCGTCAGATTGACGGCGATGGCGGTCGTTGTGATCAGAACCGTGTAGCCGTCGGCTTCGGCGCGCGCGACAGCGCCAGCCCCGATATTGCCGCCTGCGCCGCCACGATTTTCGATGATGACCGGTTTGCCCCATTTCTCGCCAACCGCCTGGGCGACGATACGGGCGGCGACATCGGTCGGGCCGCCCGGCGCGAATGCAACGATAAAGCGGACGCTGCGTTCGGGAAAAGCGCCTTGCGCAAAGGCGGGAGAGCCGGCCAGAGCTGTGGCGGCGAGCGCGATGGCGCCCGCCAGGGTTTTGCGGGCTTTTGCCTCAGTCATGCTCTGCTCCTCAGCTGTACCAGGTTTCAATGTGATCGAGCGCGTGATCGGCGATCTCGCGGCGGGTTGTGATCCACACGTCATCGCGATCCTGCGCGAGTTTCATCATCGCGTCAAAGGCCCAGGCGCCTGCCGGGCGGCCAAAGACATGGGTATGGGCGGTCACGTCCAGCATGAAGGGCTCGCGATCAGCTTCCGCCGTTCCTTCCAACAGGTCCTCGAAATGATCGACGAGCGAGCTGGGCGAATTGCCATAACGGATGCAATGGGGAAGATCGTTCACATTCATGGTCAGGGGAATGTTGACGATGCGGCTGACGCCGCCTGAGCCATTGACGAATTCGCAGATGGCGGGCAGGTCGTCATCATTGCAGTCGCCGTGCCAGATATAGCCACGCTGCGCGAGCAGGGCAGGGGATCGCGGGCTGCCGGTTCCGCGCGGCGACAGCCAGCCCACGGGATTTGCGCCAGTGATGTCCTTCAGCGCTTTCGTGTTGCGCTCGATATTGGCGATTTCAGCTGCTTCATCGAGATAGACCGGGATTACATCCATGCCCCATGAATGGGCATAGACGTCATGGCCTTCCTCGAACAATTGCCGGATCATTTCGGGATTGCGCTGGCTGATGACGCCGTTGACCATTACGCTGGTTGTGATGGAATTGGCGCTGGCGATCCGCGCAAGACGCTGGATGCCGCGCACCACGCCGTAATTCGCCCAGGAATCTGCGTTGGTGTCGAAATAGCCCGGTTTGAGCACATTGCCCATCGGGCCGATGCCGGGCGCTTCGCCGTCGGACCAGGCTTCAAAAGCGATGTTGAAAACAATCGCAACGCGTTTGCCGCCGGGCCAGCGGAATTTTGAATTGGCGCGCAGGATGCGTTGGGGTTGCCAACTGTTGGTGGTCACGTTGGTGGTCATCATGTGTTTCCTGAAAGATGCGGGTCTGATGCGCGTTGGCGCATGCAAGCCGCCGGTTGTTCAGGCCTTGGCGAGGCCCCTATCGTCTTGCCGAGTAAGTCTTGGCGAGGGCGGAGAGCTCAGGCCAGTGGCACGGCATTGTCTGCGATGGTGACGCGCTTCATCAGCCGCCGTTCGGTTTCGCTGAAGTCGGTGCGGGCATGGGATGTACAGCGATTGTCCCAGACGAGAATATCGCCCGTGCGCCATTTATGCTTATAGACATATTTTGGCTGTTCGAGATGATCGCACAATTCTGCGATCAGTTCACGGCTTTCCTCTTCCGGCACTTCATTGATGCGATCTGTCATCAACCGGCAGACCGTCAGCGCCCGCTTGCCGGTTTCTGGAATGCGGCGCACCAGCGGATGGGAATGGCGCGGGCGGTTTTCGTCCTTGCGTGCGTCTGCTGTTGTCGCGCCATATTGGAAAGAGTGCAGAGCTGTCAGTCCTTCCAGGCGCTTCTTCATTGCGGACGGCAGATCGTCATAGGCGCGGACATTGTTCGACCAGCAGGTGTCGCCACCCTTGCCGGGTATCTCCAGCGCAAACAGCGCTGCGCCGCGGCAAGGCTGGGGCGTATAGATCTGGTCAATATGAAACCACATCTCGCCATCCGGCAGCTGGCCGAGCGGCTTGCCGTCCTCGCGAATGTTCGAGATGACCATGATCTGGTTATGGCCCGAAAGCGGGGAGACAAAGCGCGACGTCTTGATCTCTCCGAAGCTGGTTCCAAAATCGACAAGCTGCTGGTCCGAGGGCCGCTGATCGCGCAGGAGCAGGACGTGGTGGTCGAGCAGGGCGCGGTTCAGGGCCTGCGCGTCGCCGCGGGTCATCTGGCGCACATCAAGGCCGCGAATTTCCGCGCCGAGCGGCGCATCGAGTGCGACGGTTTGGAAAGCCATGTGCAACTCCCTGCAAACATGTTGCGCGCCGCCTGCCGCAGCGCTTTGCGCCAGTGTTAAACCTGACAGCGCGGGCAAGGCAAGATGAGACGGGGCAAGATGAGACAAAGCGAGTCAAGACAGGACACGGCGATGCGCGCCGCCGCGCCAGTCTGGCGCTGGAATGGCAAATTAACGCTTGCCAGCATGGCAGGCCGCATTCCACAATTGCGATTGAGGGGGCCGGCTGCCGGTCTGCATTGGAGGGGACGAAGAATGAAACATTTGCTGTTTGCGGCCGCGCTTGCCGCTGTGCCGCTGGCTCTCGCGCCGGTCACCAGCGCACAGGCTCAGGCATGGCCCAGCAGGAATATCACCATCGTGGTTCCGCTGGCTGCAGGAACGGGCATGGACCTGATCGCCCGCATCTATGGCGAACGGCTGCAGCAGACGCTCGGTAGACCGGTTGTGATCGAGAACCGTCCGGGCGCATCGCTCACCCTTGGCGCTGTTGCTGTGTCGAAAGGCGATACGGATGGCCATTTGCTTGCGGTTGCGCCGGCTAGCGTTTTCACCAGCAATCCGATTTTGAAGAAATCGGTGCCCTATGACGCAGAGAAAGATTATGTGCCGATTTCGCTTTATGTGAAGTCGCCCTTCATCCTTGTGACCGGCGAAGGGCTTGGTGTGAATACTGCGCAGGACTTTATCGCACTGGCGAAAAAGCGCGCAGCGGCGGGATCACCGTTGTCTTATGCCTCGCTGGGTGTTGGCGCGGTTCAGCATGTTTCGATGGAGATGCTGAAGATCACCCACAAGGTCGAGATCACCCATGTGCCGTACAAGAGCACGCCGCAGGCGGTGCAGGATATCGCCTCCGGCCATATCGCAGCGGGCTTTACCGAAATCGGCGCGGCGCTCGGATTGATCCGCGATGGCAAGCTCAAAGCGTTGGCTGTTGCGTCAGCCAAGGAGCTGAATGCGCTGCCCGGCGTGAAGCCGGTGGCGGAGGTTGGCGGCATGCCCGGATTTGAGCTTGAATCCTGGCACATGCTGGTGGCGCATTCAAAAACGCCCGCGCCTGTGGTCGAGCGTCTTCAAAGCGAGATGCGCAAGATCATGTCCGATCAAGCCGTGCTTGAGCGGATCACGAAAATGGGTCTGATCGTCAATGACGGCGGCTCAGTTGAACAGATCAAGGCTTATGTCGCTGCTGAAGCCAAGAAGTGGCGGCATTTCCTGCAGATACTGAAGCTTGAAGGCACGCAATAGCGTCTAACGTCCATCAAGAGGCGGCACCTGTTGTATGCATGTTGCTGCGTGGCGCGATCTGCGCGGGAGGGGAACATGCGAACACATTCAATCTTCGCAGCTGCGGCCATTTTTGCCGCAGCCGCCCCTGCGCCAGCCATTACGCCCGCTGTGGCGCAGGAATGGCCCTCACGCAATGTAACCATTGTTGTGCCGACGGCAGCCGGGACAGGCATGGATACTGTAGTGCGTGTGTATTCTGAAACGTTGACCAGGACGTTCGGGCGCACATTTGTTGTTGAGAACAAACCGGGGGCCGCGCTGACGCTGGCTGCCGCCTATGTGGCCGCTTCGCCGCCCGATGGCTATACGCTGTTGATTACCACTGCGACGCCGATGGTTGTCGCGCCGGTGATGTTCAAGCAATTGCGCTATAATCCCAGCACTGACCTGCGTCCGATTGCTCTTTACGCCAAGTCGCCATTCCTTCTGGTGATCAATCCCAAATATGGTGTGCGCAGCGTGGCCGATCTTATCGCCTATGCCAAGAAAGCCTCGCCGCCGCTGACATTTGCTTCCACCGGCCCGGGCTCCGGACAGCATCTGGCGATGGAATTCATGAAGCAGCGGTTTGCTTTTGACGGAACGCATGTTCCCTACAAAAGCTCGCCGCAATCCATTGGCGATATTGCTGCAGGCCATGTTGCGATGGGCTTTGTTGAAGCAGGGGTTGCCGCTCCCCTCGCGCGCGAAGGCAAGCTCGTGGCGCTCGCCGCCTCATCGCTGGAGCGTTTGCCCGTCCTGCCGCAGGCTGCACCATTGGCGCAAGCTGCGCCTTCGCCGGGCTTTGAAGCGGTCTCATGGCATGTGCTGGCCGCGCCGGCCAAAACGCCTGATGCAATCATTCGCCGGTTGAATGCGGAAATGCGCAGGATCATGAGCGATGCTGCGATGATCAAGCGCGTTGAAACAATCGGCTTGTTGCCTGTCACTGTGGATACGCCTGAAGACGCGAGACGCTATATCGAGGCCGAAGCGCAAAAATGGGGCTCGCTGGTGCGAAGCCTCGGGCTTGAAAAGTCGCAATAACAAGGAATCGAACTCCAGAAAACCGGAAGGACACGAAATGGACCGTAGACAATTTCTCACCAGCGCTGCAGCGCTCGGCGGCGCATCGCTTCTGCCCTGTGGCGCGCAGGCGCAAGGGGCTTTTCCCACCAAGCAAATGACCATGGTGGTGGCGTTTCCCCCTGGCGGGCAGGCTGATATTTCAGCGCGGCCTGTCGCTGAATTCATGCGCAAGCGATTCAACCAGAATGTGATTGTTGAAAACCGCGCCGGCGCTGGCGGCAAGACCGGCAATACCGCCGTCGCCAAGTCTGCGCCTGACGGTTACACATCCTTGATGGCGCTCTCTTCCATGCTGGTGATCCCGGAAGCTGACAAATTGTTTGGCCGTCCGGTTACCTATGAAGTCGCCGATCTGCGCCCGGTCGCGCGGGTGCTGGCTGATCCCGTGATGGTTTCTGTGCGCGCTGACGCGCCATGGAAGACGCTGCCTGAACTGCTGGACGCCGCCAAAAAAGCGCCGGGGACAATCGCCTTTTCAAGCTCTGGCCCCTATGGCGCATTGCATGTGCCGATTGAAATGATCGCCGGGGCGGCGGGTGTGAAATTCCTGCATGTGCCGTTCACCGGCGGCGGGCCGGCCGTGAATGCCTTGCTGCAAGGTTCGGTGCAGTTTACCGGCGGCGCGCCTGGGCCAGTCAAGCCGCATGCGGATGCCGGCAAATTCCGCGTGCTTGCCTGCACCGGCACGGAGCGTGCTCCGGCTTTCCCGCAAGTTCCCACCTGCCAGGAACTGGGCCTGAAAGACGTGAATTATTACATCTGGTCCGGTCTGTTTGTGCCGGCCAAGACGCCGGAGGCCGTTGTCACAACGTTGCGCGAGGCCATGCGCGATGCAATGAAAGACCCAGCCGTCGCTGGCGTTTTCAGCAAGGCCGGCAGCCCGCCAGCCTGGCAGGATGCGCCGGAGTTTGCGAAGTTCGTCGCTGCGGACCATGCCCGTCTCACCGAAGCGGTGAAGAAAATCGGCAAAGCCTGAGCCGCCGCCCGTTTGTATTAACCGGAATTTTAACCGGCCCGCGCTGTGCGGGCCGGATTCTTTTTACGCATTGGCGGCGGCCGGGCGCGTTTGATTCAGCGCAAGGCGATCTCTGGCTGTTCATGTAATTTGAGAAAATGCGGAACATCGTTCCGTATAACAGAACAACAATCTGGCTGCGCCAGTTTCAAATTCCGGGGCCAAAGCGATGCTGTCCAAGGAGCAAAATGATCTTGTCACTCAAACGGGACCGGGAACGCCGATGGGCGATCTGTTCCGCTGTTACTGGCTGCCTGTCCTGCTGAGCGAAGAATTGCCGGAGGCGGCTTGTGCGCCGGTGCGGGTGAAAATTCTGTCCGAGCAGCTGATCGCCTTTCGCGACAGCGAGGGAAAACTTGGTTTGATTGATGAATTCTGTCCCCATCGCGGCGCTTCGCTCTGGTTCGGACGCAATGAGGATTGCGGGTTGCGCTGCCCCTATCACGGCTGGAAATTCGACGTAAACGGGCAATGCCTCGAAGTGCCGTCCGAACCGGCTGAATCAGGCTATGCGAAAAAGATCAAACTCACTTCCTATCCGGTGATCGAGAGGGGCGGCGTCATCTGGACCTATATGGGGCCGGCAGAGCGTATGCCTGAGCCGCCGGAATATGAATTTGCCATCGTGCCGGATGACCAGCGTTTCGTTTCCAAACGTTTTCAAGAATGCAACTGGCTGCAGGCGATGGAAGGCGGCATTGATTCCTCGCATGTGTCATGGCTGCATCGCGGCGATGTGAAGAATGATCCGCTGTTCAAGGGCGCGAAAGGCAATCAGTACAATATGAACGATCTCGCACCCGTGTTTGAGGTTGTCGAGAATGACGGCGGCCTGCTGATCGGCGCACGCCGTAACGCAGAAGACGATCAATATTACTGGCGCATCACGCCCTGGGTCATGCCCTGTTTCACGGGCGTTCCGCCGCGTGGCGATCATCCCATGCATGGCCACTTCTGGATTCCGGTTGATGATGAGAACTGCGTCGCGTGGAGCTATGACTATCATCCCGTTCGTGCGCTCACGCAGGGCGAAGTGCGCGCCATGCGCGATGGCAAGGGCGTGCATTGCAAATATGTGCCGGGCACTTACCGTCCGCTTGCCAACAAGGACAATGACTATCTCATGGACCGCAATGCGCAGCGGTTAGGCTCGACCTATAGCAGTGTTGAAGGTATTGCGATCCAGGATGCCTCATTGCAGGAAAGCATGGGACCCATCATTGACCGCAGGAAGGAAAATCTCGTCGGCTGTGACAATGGCATCATCATGGCCCGTCATCGCTTGATGAAGGCTGCACGCGCGCTTCGCGACAAGGGCACAATTCCTCCCGGTGTGAACACTGAACATCACAAGGTGCGGCAGGCGGCGCTGCTGCTCAAACGCAACGTTCCCTACAAGGAAGGCGCAAAGGAAGCGCTGAAAGCCAGGAAGGGCGTTCCGCAGACAACAGTCTGACGGGGCGTCCGCCTCCCTCCTCGCGCTGGCTTTCAGCAACAGGCCCGCTGCAGCAATGCAGCGGGCTTTTTCGTTGCGGGGCGCTTCAATAACCGGCGCAAGCGAGATCATCAGGGCCAGCAGACGCGCTAGCCGGTGAGCAATTTCTCGATCTGATAGAGCGGGCGCGAGACATAATCCTTTGCGACTTCATTGGTGATGGCGGCCTGCGTTTTTTTGGAAAAATGCGGCCGCAACATGCCAAGAGCCCGGGGCGGCGCGACGATCGTCAGCGCGGTGAAGCTGGCGCTTTCTGCGGCTGCGTTCAGATCGCCGGCAAGCTTCGCCAGAAAGGCTTTTTCCGCCTCATCGTGCCAGTCGGTCTGTTCAACGCTGGAGCGCGCCGTGCCTGCCGATTGATGCACCCGCCCGGGCGGCTGGGCGCCCTGGGCGGCTGTCGAGGGATTTTCCTGTTCGCGAGCCTCCCGCGTGGCGAAATTGGGGAATTTCGCATCGCCGCGATTTTCCAGGATCAGCGCCTTGGCGCCATCGCATACGACGATCCACTCTCCTGCTTCAATTTTCAAACTGGTCATCATCGAACTCCGTTCCGTAAATCGGTTCAATGCTTGCACTGGAGCGGGCGATCCGCCACGATACAGATCAATTGATAAACGTTACGCGCCGACAGGGGGAATAGATGGAGGAGGTGGGTGATCCGGCAAGTTCTCCGGATAAGGCTTCTACTGCAAGTGGTGGTTCTACGGCGCGCGGTTCTGGTGAAAACACGCATGGCGGACCTGCATTGGGCGGCAATCAGCGCGGGCCGCGCGATCTACGCGAATGGCTTGATCTGGTGGAAGCAGATGGCGGGCTGAAGCGCATTTCTGCGCCAGTGGCCGCGCGCGAGGAATTGTCCGCGCTGACGCTGATGGCGGCGCAAAAAGAAAATTCGCCGGCACTTTTGTTTGAACAGATTGCAGATAATGCCGGTGCGCAGGGACTTGGCGCGCGCGTGCTCTCCAACATGATGGGCGCAAGCCAGAGGCGTTTTGCGCTGGCGGTTGGTCTTGATCCCTCCCTTTCAACGCGTGAATTGATCCTGGCCATGCGTGAGCGTGGCAAGCGGCGTATTGCTCCTGTCGAGGTGGATGGCGCGCGCGCGCCGGTGAATGAAATCGTGCTGACGGGCGATGATATTGATCTGACGAAATTGCCCGCGCCCAAATTCTGGCCGCGCGATGGCGGCGATTATATCGGCACGGGCGATATTACTTTCACGCGCGATCCCGCGAGCGGGCGCATCAATGTGGGCTGCTACCGGCAGATGGTGCAGGGGCCGCGTGAGGTTGGCATGTATTGCTCGCCCGGCAAACATGGCTTGCTGGATCGCGAGGCGTGGTGGGCGCGCGGCGAGGATTGTGAAGTCGTTGCAGCATACGGCATTGATCCCGTCTCTTTCATGGTGGCGGCGCAAAGCTACAGCGCGGATACGGGCGAGCTTGAGATCATCGGCGGGCTGACGGGCGTGGGCATGGAGTTGACGAAAGGCGTTGCGACTTCGCTGCCGATCCCTGCGCGGGCGGAAATTGTCATTGAAGGTGTGGTGCGTAAGGGCCATGTGAAAATGGAAGGCCCGCTCGGCGAATTCACGGGCTATTACGGACGGCCGGAATCGCCGCAGCCGGTGATTGAGGTGAAGGCGCTGCATATGCGCCGACAGCCGATCCTCACTGCA
>Ga0194133_10008105_pt1 | contig 12366 bp, 9 predicted proteins | sample TA2KigOf40mmetaG_FD_155448 | JGI IMG/M metagenome (GOLD analysis project Ga0194133, IMG submission 155448) | Freshwater microbial communities from Lake Tanganyika, Tanzania - TA2015055 Kigoma Offshore 40m | ecosystem: Environmental > Aquatic > Freshwater > Lake | place: Tanzania: Lake Tanganyika...
CTGGAAAGTAGAACAGATTTTTAAAGCTCAGTGAGCTACAAATTAAATCAAATTCAAGCTTCATTTGGTGAGTTTGGTTTTTGGCAAAATGAATTAATGAAATGCTAAGCACTTAAAAGGTCAACTTTTATGTTAATCTTTATTTTAAATTTGGTGTTATAAAGACAGTTTTTCTTAAAAACTTCAAATTTTAAAAAAACAAAAGCAGGTGATTAAATTCACATAGCTACCTTCTTAAGGATTTAAACATTCTTTGAGACTAATAATCCATTATTTTCCAATCTTTTGCAAAGGAAACAAAGGTACTTCTTTCAAGTGTCATACTAGGATGGTGATGATGATGGAAACGTTGTTCTTTTTTAGATGGCAAGAACTTATGAAAGATTAATTATGTGTATCCTTAGGATAAGAAAGGTTTAATATTGTTTCCTTTTTTCAAGTAAGAATGAAAGAAATTTCCTCTCAACCAATTCTATCCAAGGAAAGTTTATTTTTCTTAACTCAGCTCATTCCATGATGTGATTTTAGAAAGTTCATTTTCCACACCAATTGTCAAACCATCCATCTGGAAATCTATCTCTTTCAGAATTTCCAGACTTGCTAACCCTTCTTTGAATTTGATTGATTCTCTAAGTTGAATTTAAATCACATTTTGCACTTATCTGATCTGTATCATTTTTTCTTTCTCATCATCTCTTCGAACTTCCAAATGTCTTTTCGGTCAGAATATTTTCCAACATTCAATAGAAAAGAAATGCTTTAGAGAGAAATCAGCGCCTGATTAAGACCAAATGTGGAAGTGAGGTTGGAAGAGAAGGTCTTAACTTTTCGATTCACAATCTGTGAGTGGGGGAAGAATAACCCATAATATTTTAGAGTCTGGAGACTCCTCGGACCATCAACATCGGCCCTTTCAACAACATTAATCAAAAGGTAAGTAATTAGCCATTTCCACCAGAAAATTTGATTCATTATCCACCTCTTAATGTCCAGTAAAAATAGAATTGAAAGGAGACAATAAAATCTCAATTTCATTTAGATTTGCCTTGGGGAACATTTTTTAATCATCTTTTTCTGTACTTTTTTTTGTTGAGATGTATCCAATAAAAGCTGAATCTTCTTTCCATTTTTGTATTGTCCAATCCCAAGGGCTTATATGTCTTCCAATATTTCGGGCGAGAAAGCAGACAGAAATAATAATGTCAATATTCATTTATGGTATTCGAAGATTGCAACAAAGTTGTGTGCCTCAGGCTAAAAAGTGTAATGAAAACGCGAGAAATGACGAATTAATTGACCCAAAAAGTTACTTAAAAAATCAATTATTATATTAACTTCAGGGACTCACATAAAAAAATTGCTAAATAATTCATCAATTTTACAAGAGTTGTCAAGTGCCAATGAAGTTATATTATTTTAAAAAAATTACAATGATTTGTCGACACTAAAAGTAATAAATGAATGGTCTTGCTCAGCATAGAAATTTCTAAAAAGACAGGAAACTACTCTTACTTTCTGTGTCATTAAATTTTATAGCCTTATATAAATTTTCTCTTTATTTGCATATTTAAGGTGGATGTAAAAATGCAGAAATTGCAGAAATATAAAGTACTCCATTTGAATTTTCACTTGAAGATATCATCATACATAATTTTTTATTCAAACTTAATTACACAAACCTTCCTGTAATGTGAAATGAGGATTTTAAATTGGCTTCCTATCTGACAATTTATCTTTTGATCTTCTCATTCTTTTTTCACCCAGACAACCAAATGCAAACTTTTACCTGAATCATTTTATGGGATAAGTTTTCAAATGTGGTTTGCTGCCAAAACCATCTATTTCTGCCATATATAGCAAAACAAATAAGCCTTTTTGTATTTTGACAATGTTAGAATTGACTTTCTTTTCAGATGATAAACAACAGAATCATGATTTCAGTCGATCAGTTCTTAATATTTTTGCTTTTGACTTTTGAATGGGTGAATGGAACAAAGATAGGAGATTTGAGTTCCAGAAGTCACGGTTTGGCAGGAACTGTTCATATTATTGACCATAAAAAAATCATGATTGTTGGATTCTCATACGATGGTAAGAATGGCAATATGTTTTTGTTTTGAAAGTCTTTATCAGATAAGAATTGTATGCATTTCAGGAGAAAGTCGAGATGCTTATTTCTATGCAGGAACGATAAAACATAGTTTAATGCCTAACGGTAACGATGGGGTTCAATTGCAATTTCCTGAAGGGTCAAATGATGCCCTCAAGAGATACACTAATGAAAATATCACTATAAAAGTGCCAAAGGATTTGGATACATCTGATATAAGGTGGCTCACAGTTTGGTAAGTAAAAAAGCTAATATAAAAAAAAGATTAAAAATAAAACTTGGCTTTTTACAGGAGCAAAAAGCATTCATCTAATTTTGGAGACATCATGTTTCAGAACCTGGTAAAAATATAAACATTTGTTAGTCTAAAATGGATGAAGTAGAATGAAAAAGATGTCTTAATTGTTTCTTTTAAAAAGATGTACACAGATGATAGTGACAACAACAACAATAATAATGATGTTCTGGGTGATGATGATGATGAGTACAACAATAATCCAGTAAGTTAGTGTAAGAATTTTCTCCATTTTTCATGAAACTAATGTTGACTTTCATAAAAATATATGTAAAGCTGAAAGTTTTATACAATTGTGGGTGGTCAAATCGACTTTTCTTTCTTTCCAATTGACTTCTTTTTGTCAATGCACTTAGACCAGATCTTTCTTTTTTTTCCTTGTTACTGCTTAGAAGATTTCAGCTTGACTGAATGAGATCAGAAACATAATGTAAAAAAGTGACTTGATATTTAGAGACAGCTTGGAAATATAAAGTCATTTGATCTGCTAAAAAATTCACCATTATGCGAGTATAAATAAAAGCAGCTTTTATTTTAGGATACCCAGGGTGGTCACCATTCTCAAGGTAATGTTCTCCAGATCTCTTTTGCAACAATCGCTTCATTCAGTCTGCTTTTATCAATACTATGATCGATTCTTAATAGAAAATTCATTTGACTAGATTAAAGTGTTTTTATGTCTAATATTAGTTCGTACCTCACCCTTCAATAATCACCCATAGAAATAAAGCTTCTTAATTATCAGTCAACTAAATTATTGTCATCAATTCAAATTTGAATAAAAACCAACAATTTCTTTTATTGACTTTATTTCCTACTAGATTAACTACAGAAGTATTAGGTATGAAAAGACCCTAAAGATTAAAAATACCAACAGTGATGCTTCCTTAATCCAGATCAATTCACTCAAAGTGCTTAAAAACTTTGATTAAATTTCGACAGTTTGCCCTTCAAATTGAAGACTTGTTGTTTTTTTAGACTCAAAATTAGAGCTTTTCATCAGGATGGGAATGTTGGGATGTCTTCTTGAAGAATCAGTTGGGGCAAAATTTGTTTTTCTGAGAAGTACCCGAAAGTCGTAGGGACCGGATCTTGAAGCTTCATCATCTTCATCATCCTTTATTTTCAAGAAAAAAAGGTTGATTAATAACAATGCGAAAAAAGACTTTTTGACTTTCCAATGCTGAACTGAAAAAGCCTTTCAGAAAAAAGGATTACAATACAACCTTTGTTGGTGAAAAAGGCTTTTTTCACAACATTATGTACCCTTTGTTTACTTTCAAAACTAGTGTGACTCAGAAAAGTCTATTTCCTTTGAAATTAGATTGGAAAAGTATAAAATACTTACTTTTTTTTCGCCAACTTGCTTTTGCAAGGTCATCAACTGGCCAATAACATCTGCATGAGTTGGTTTTACTTTTTCTACTTTTTCTGGAGCTCTTTTAGGCTTTTCAGGCTCTGAAATACGGATCAAAATCATATTTATTCAAATCAGTTTTTAATGAAAAAAGTTTGGTTATACCTTTTGGTCTAATCTTGATGTGGCTTGACAAAGATTGACTTTTTCGACGCACCTCATTCTGGCAACATGTTTCAAATTATAAAAATAGGTTTTGTATTCAAAACCAATAAAGCATAAGAGATAAATTACCTGAACATGTTTAATAAGCTCTTCAGATTGAGCCTGAATAATAACTGACTGTATTGGGCAGATATTCTCCAGCTTGTTTTGAGTTGTCTTCTGTTCAAAGGTAAGAAAACATTATGAGGGCAATTTCCTTGCTTCCAGAATGATTTTTTTTTGCATTTTTCTGACCTGTCTTCTTCCATAAGCGTTGATTTTTGTCTGGTGTTTCTCAAATTTCTTGAGTGGTGCATCCCAATCATCTCTTGGCCCACTATCATTGTAAAAATGACCCGAAAATGCTTGACAAGAACTGTCACTTGGAATGGCTATTTCATCATCCTCTGAAAGGAAATATCCAAAAGGAGCTTTGTTAAAAACCAACATTTTTTCCTCTAATAAAATTGAAAAACCTTGTCCCCTCATAGCCGAACTTGAATTGATATGGACTTGTTTCACATTAAAAATCTCGATTGAAGGTCTAGTCCTAACAATAAATTTGACTGTCTCAGCATTATTCAAATGAATTTTTAGCATTATCCTGCAAATAAAATCGAAGCTAAAAGAGAGACTTGATCAAATTATTAGAAGTTTTAAACCTTTTTTCTTCTGCCAACATTTCATCAGTTGACATTTTTGATGGGGCTGAAGCCTTTAAAATAAATTTGAAACAGTTCAAAGTTTAAAATTGGAAAGAAAAAATATTTGAAAAATACTTGGACTTCTTTTTTCTGGATACATTTGTTTTTGAATGACCAATCCTTTGACACTCCAGATACCATGGAACTTGAAATTATACCTCTAGTTTTCTGGCGTGAAATGAATCCTCGAAAGTGTCTGAAAACCAAAATTTATTGCCAAAAAAAGTCTTTTAAGTTATTAACAGCGAGTAAATTAATGGGTTAAGTGTGTCTGATTTTAAGTGCTCACTGAATGATAAAAATGAAGTAAAAAATGCATTTTCAAAAGTGTTCTGTTAAGCTGAGCAAAAAAATAATGGACAAAAACTAAAGTTATTTCGTTAAAAATCTGCCATAAATTAGTTTTTAGTACTAAAAGATAAAAAGTGAGGCTTGGTGAGGAATATAAAGAATATAAAACACATAGAGCAGCTTATTGTGAATGGATATTGATTAAAATTATCACTTAGATACAGAAAAGTCAATTTCACCTTTGAATTTCTAAAGCTGCTTCAGTTTCTGTAAGACTTATGGTATTATCCAAACTGGGTTTGGGTTTGGGCAGCCCCCTCTTGTTGTTGGTCCTCATCCTCCAACGCACTGCAAATTTCTTCATGACAAAAATATTTCTAGCCACTGACCACTGCTCACGTTGGAATCTAAAATAATAAGAGATAATTTTCAATAATAGGTTTAGAACAAAGTTCTGTAAGGCTTTCACTTACTTTAGTGATGCCAACCACCTTCTGATCACTGCTTGAACTCGAATGATTTTTCTATTCCATAAAATTGAATCAGCTTCAATAACTAACTGCTTTAAAAAAGTCTAAAACAGTTTACCTGATTTGCTTTTCATATTGCTTTGCCATATATTCAATATGGTAGTACTTCAAAAATACTTTTGTCCTTCCCAAAGCATATCCATCCATTTTCAGTCTGAAGCAAAACCATAGTGGATTTGATTTTTCTTTTTTGTTTTAAAGGTTTTTAGCGACAAACTTGATTAATTTGATAAAAGAAAGGACTTTTTGTCATTAGAAAAAAAGCTTCCAGAAGCTTGGTTTTTTGTACCTTAGTAAAAGAAGTTGACAATTCTCTCTTGTGGCAACAACTCTTTCATCAAAACTGAATCCTGATAAAAAAACTCCATAATTGAGAAAATAAATTCATATTTCTGATGAAAAAAACAGTTCAAGGCTAATTTCTTTCATGTTTGTGAATAAGTCACATCAAAGTTTCCTTGCTTGCTCCGAAATTAGAATATTTTTCCCTGTTGGATTCAAAATACCTCACTCATTATTATTTCAAACTATTTCTCATTATGATCTGGTGCCAAATCCAATTTTTCATGAAATTTGAGGCTTACTTTCTTCCCTTTCTCTGTGTCTTTTATTCAGTAACAAACCAGCAGCATCAATTCATGAAAAAAGTCTCGTAGATTTGCAATTGAGCAATACCTCAAAAGACAATGGCATGAAATTCAAAAAGCTGAGGCCAGAGCACTCAAACACAAATCAAAAATTGTGCAAAAAATTTGCAAAAGATCTATCAGAAAGTGTGATGTGAGGTCACTCACAGCTAGTGATGGGTCCGGGTCAAAAATTAGGTCGGCCATCTTTGGTTTGGGTTTGGCATTGGAAAATTTCCCCTTAAAATCCCAAGTTTTTAAATTTTTTGCCCTTCATGTCAAAAAAATCTCATCGGATCGGTATAAAAAGTACCCGGGTCAAAGCCGGGTTGGCCTCTTATTTACTGCAGGTCAAAAGTATGCTAGGGTCGAGGTCAGGTCAGGGCCCATCTCTATTCACAGCTCTATTTCACCTCACATATGACTGCATTTTTTTTACCTAAAAAGCAATATCTTCGGAGAAAGTCTGTGAATGACAACCGATGAGTATATCCAGTTGCCCTTGCCTTGACAGTTTCCAAGAGTCCAGAATATCTCAGCTGAGTCACAACATAATCCTCATCAAAACTATCTGGAATCTGGCTTGTATTTGGTTTGATACATCTGACAAAGTGTGGTGCTCCATCCAGAACTGTTTGCAAGAGGTTCATCAAAGAATATCGGAAGTAAGTTGCCATTGTTTGCTGAGACTTGGTCTGTGAATACTGCCTGTTCATTGGCTTCGTTGAATCCATGTTATTTTCACTTTGAATAAGACGACCGTTGCTGGACAAAGACATGGAAAATATATTCCTTACAATGATGTTTCCAGATCCCCTCATTGTGGTGATTAAATTTGGTGGCAAGTAATTTCGATTCTTGTCAATGAAATTCTCCGAATTGTAAACAACTTCTCCAGCATAGTGTCTGACAATAAACTTCTTCGAATCATAAGTTGGCCTGAATAAAGAAAATGTTTTAAAAGCTGCTTTAATATTGTATCAAGAATTGACCATCAAAAGAAGTTTTCTTGCCCACCTTGAATAAACTTTGCTCTTTTTGTCTTTCAAATGAACATCCAGTTTGGCCAAGAAGGTCAAATCATTTGCCGAAGGGAATTTCGACTCTTCGTCCAAAATGGCAAAAAGGCCAACTGGTCTGATGCAAAAAAAAAATAAACTTTTGGGAATTTGCAAAGGGAAATCTGAGATGAAAATCCGGAAATAATTTCAGTCTCAAAGGAATTTTATTTGAAAAAAACAGAAACAAGAATTCTCAAGTAAATTGTGATTTTAAAAAACATATATCTGATTCAAATTTTCATAAATTCTGGATGATTATTTGCATTTTTGAAGTTTTCTAGAAACTTTTAATTAAGCCCAAGTTTCAGTTACCTTGACAAAAGGGCCTCAAGGATATCTTTGTTTCCAGGGACTTCTTCTAGACTGACTGGAATTCCCTCTCGAATATATTCTTCTCTTTCCCAGCAAAAGATAAATTGATTAAAGTAGAAATGCAATTGTTCGTTTGCAACGTTCATGCAAAGCTTCAAGCAGAGGAAAAGCAATTTTGAATCAGATATATTAGTATTCACAATCCACTATGGAATGTTTAACCTGCTCCAAAGAATTGTTTTTGGTAAAACTTTCAAACCCAAAAATGTCTAAAATTCCAATAACTGAACTTTCTCCATAGACAATCCGGCTGAATGACAAAAGATTGTTGATCCGTATAATAATGTAATCAAATAGTCGTGCATAGAGACCCATTATCAGTGCATTTCTGTTAAAATTAAAAAAAAAGTTTAATTTTCAAATCAAATTCTTGAAAAACTTGAAAATTCTCACATGGAATGAAGTACTTCAGCATTTGAATTTTCTTTGAGGATCACCTCACTTCTTGTTGCCACTTTTTGAGTATTAAGAGCTTCAATCAAATCTCTATTTTCAATCCCAAGCAGTTTTGCAACCATCTGGATGAGAAAAATATTGAAAAAAGCTTTTTTTTCAATTCAATATATGTTTTTTTCCATTCACCTGGATTTTTTCATCATCAAATGTCGCTCTATTGTCACTAGAACTCATCTCAAAACCTATTTCTCTTAGGTTAAGGACAGCAGCCAAGACTTCAAAAATGGTTTCAATCTCATTTTCTCGGAAGCCAATCATTTTAAGAGATGAAACAAGCTTCAAATAGTCCATTTCCTTTGGTAACAAGTAAAGATAAATAAAAATTGAATTATTTTCAGAGTGATATAATATACCTCTTTCTCTTCATTTCCTGGTGCAACATCAAAATCAAGGTTTTCAAGTCCAAAAACTGCCAACTTATTTTGAGCCTTTAAACCTTTGGAAAAATTGTATGAGAAGGCTTTTATTGGCCCAAATTCAGAATCATGTCAAATAGATATTGTAACACTGCTATTTTTTTACTTTCAATGGTGGATAGAAAAGGTTTTGTTTGCAAGGTAATCATTGAGGAGATCTGAAAAGAGCAAGAAACCAAAGCTCTGAGACTTGGGAGATGGTAGCTAACAAGGTATACTAACAATGATCCTTATCAATCAAGAAAAGAAACACAAAACTTCACTATTCTATTTTTTGATAAAAAAACCCCTTTTACCCAATGGGAATGTAAAACCTTTTGAGGAGGATGGTCACATGGGTGACATAAAGCCTCATTTTCCTTGGTGTGGATAGGAACCCAAACATTGTCTTTTGTGACTGGTATTTTTGTAGAAGAAGTAAGAGTGCAACAACATTGGATCAAATATAACTTTTAAGGCAGACAAAAAAATAGATTGGATTTGAACACTGTGCTATAGATCAAATATTCAGTGTTATTGACTTCTTTGTTGTAACATTAGCATAATGAGTTCTGAATAAAAGCTATCTATCTATATCTATGAAAAAGAGCATCAAAAATATTTAGCTTTTTAATTTATTTAATGGCTTTTTTAATCCAATGCATTTCACATCTATTCTGTTTTTAAAGTTGATAATAAGAAATTATATAACCATGTTTTTTCTCACTTGATTTAAGTAAAAAAAGTAAAGAGGCAGGGCTTTCAGTGAAAAGATTAATGATTAACCTGATCCTCTTTGTCTTAAATGTATTATTTCCACATGAATAAATTGTGTCTCACTACCTGCATGAAGGATTCTGAAGACGTGAAAGTTTTTGCATTGTTCAGTTTCTTTAAGAATAGCTCGGGTGTGTTCCAGCAAAAAAACTGAAATTCTGGCACCAGTGACTTTGCCTATCTTGGAAAATGTGAGATCCAAGTGTTTTGCAAACCTTCAAAGACATAAAAAGAAAAGTTTGAAAGTTTTCTTTGCAACTTTTTCTATTATAATTAAAGTGTTTTGAACACAAAAAAGGCAGGTTTTGTCGACAAAACGTGCTGAGAAAAGATAATAGCTTGACAAAAAAGAAACCCCAAAAAATCTATTCAAGAAGAAATTTAAATGTTATCTTCATTTTTCAAGTTTTTTCATGATCGTTCTTGAAATAATTCATTTTAAAATTTATAAAAATTAGTTAAAAATAGAGACAATATGTTTTGTTGAAAATTAGGTCAGGTAATAAAAAGTAAAAGTAAATTTGATTTTATTACAAAATCTCTAGGTATGTTGTTTTGGGTTGGAGATCAAGGCCAATACTAGAGTATCAGGAATTGCCAAAAGGTGTTTGGTTATAGGCTAAAGATCTAAGGGAACAGATTTTTGATCCTAGGGTGGAAATAAACTCTTTTTGACCCACCACTCTAAAGTTTGAATAAAAAAAGTGCTGTACTTGCTGGCAAGTAGCCTGTAATAACATTCTGAAATAGATATCTTCAGATTATAAGGTTGCTGTTGTTTTTTATTCTTGGAAAAGTAACATTTAAAGCACAGATTTGAAAAAAGTATTCTGGCCTTTCTGTTAAAGTCCAAACTATCTAGACCAAATCTTACCATATATCCCCTTTGACCCTCCCTAAATACTAAATTAGCTTTACTTGCACAACTTAACATAGAGATGGGTCCGGGTCAAAATTTTTTGATCCGGCTTGGGTAAGCCATTTTTGGTTTTAGTTTGGAAAATTTTCTCTAAAAAATCCCAAAATTTTCAATTTTTTTCTCTTCGGTTCAAAAAAATCTCTTCAGGTCGGGTCAAAAAGTAACTGGGTCAAAGATGGGTCAGTCTCTTATTTTCTGCGGGTCAAAAGTATGCTCGGCCCTGGTCGGGTCAGGGCCCATCTCTAATCTTAACATAACCCTGAGAGTTGATGAAAAATATATCAACAAACAACACTTTGAAGAAAAATTTTTAGGAAAGCAAAAATTGAGTGTTTTATGCAAACAGCTCCATTCCAATAGTGTGATAAACCCATTCAGGAAAAGCAATCTTGATTGGCAGGAAACAATTTCATATTGATCTTGAGCAAATTTATCATCATTCATTTTATAACCATCCCACAATTCATCAATCAACTTTTATGGTCGAATTTTTTTCTCAAACCTGCTGGAATTGTCGTTGAGATGAGTTTTGGCATTCCCAAATGCTTCCAAAATGGGTTGAAGTTGAAGAATCTTTTCCTCAATATTTCGATGAGGAGCTCTTCCCAAATAGACAAGCATTTTAGTGACCTTAATTATATGAAGATCAAATGGATTTTCTTCAGAATGCCGAATGCATGTTGAATTCTTACTAAATTTGCAGTGACAGTCTTTCCAGCACCACTTTCTCCAGAAATCACAAATCTTTGATTCTTAGCTTCGTGAATCATGGCATGGTATGCCTTATTGGCAACTGCAAACACGTGGGCTGCCAAATCGTGTTGGGAAACGTTACGATATTGACACATGACCCTAAAATTCATACAATGAATTAACCATCGACTTAATTTTACATTTAAGAGACGTGCATTGATTACCTTGACAGACAAATTGACAAATCCTTATATGGATTGATAGCCACAAGAATATCTCCAATGTACGAATAAATTTTGTCTTTTAAATAACGTTGATGCAATGTTTCGAGGATTTGTAGTTCTGAAAACTCTTCCAGAGCAGCCAAATCTTCCTAAAATATGTTTTCACTTTTCAAGATAAAATGTCTTTGAGTTGATAAATGGTTTTAAAAAATGCCTTTTCAATGTGTTCAAGCTTGGATTTTCTTGCAATTTTAAGCTTTCCTCTTCGAACTGTGGCATCACAAGTCGTCAGTCTTGGAATAGAGAAAAAGAAAATTCTTAGAATAAGCCAAAAAATTTGATTTTAAAATAGTGATGGATCCGGGTCAAAAATATTTGAACCGGGTCAGGTCGTGTCGGCCCTTTATGGTTTGGGTTTGGGTTTGGAAAATTTCCCCTAAAAATGTCAACTTTCTCAATTTTTTTCTCTTCAGATAAAAAAAATATCTTCAGGTTGGGTCGGCCTCTTATTTACTGCGGGTCAAAAGTAAGCTCGGATCGGCTTGGGTCAGGGCTCATCTTTAATTTTAATAGAAAGTTAAGTTTCTTCAATTCTTCTTGACAACAAATGCTTCGTCTGAATAGCCTCAAAAAGTGCTGACGTTTCACTTCTGCATCTAAATACATTGCAAACTAAGCAGACTGGAAACAATTTACCTCTAGATCATCAATAAATATTCCTTACTTAATTAAATTGATGTTTTCAATCTTCTCAACAATTGACTTTTTGATGAAGCTCGGATTTTTAGGCACCGATTGTAAAAATGGATGTTCTGCAATTTCAATTGCCAAAGGACGTTCTTCATAGTTCTTCACCAGACATTCTGTTACAAACTCGACAAAGTTTGTTGTCCATTGGCTGAAATTTAAGTTAACAATAATTTTAATGTATTTTCAACATCTTAAAGTTAGTCTTTACTGTACAAATGTACTTTGGCTTTTTTTTGTCCAATTTGTCTGCTCTCAAGATACACTATCTGATTAATTTTCAGAGTGCTGTCCACCCTTATCAAGATTTATTTTTTGAGGCCTTTATATGCTGTGGAAACTTATAACCTTGGGAAATGGATATGCTGCACTTTTTATCATTTTTGTTAAACATAAAGTGACTCCAATATTAAAATATTTGTATTTATTACAATAGGCTTCATCTTACAAAATTTATACTTTTTGAAAGCCGTGAATGTCACAAATTAAAAAATAATCAAATGATAGAATTAATTTGTCAAGTCAATTACAGTCCAAAACTCGTATTGCGTTATCACTTATTTGTTCATTTAACCAATCAACGGCTAGTTCATTTAATGTATTTA
>Ga0194133_10008109_pt1 | contig 12362 bp, 11 predicted proteins | sample TA2KigOf40mmetaG_FD_155448 | JGI IMG/M metagenome (GOLD analysis project Ga0194133, IMG submission 155448) | Freshwater microbial communities from Lake Tanganyika, Tanzania - TA2015055 Kigoma Offshore 40m | ecosystem: Environmental > Aquatic > Freshwater > Lake | place: Tanzania: Lake...
TGCGGTATTGTGCGCGGCCCCCCTTTGCATTGGAGCGACTGTCCGTGATCCGCGGCCCAGCCGGCCGCATCACCCAAGTCCGCTACGTGCTCCCGCGGCACAAGGCGGCCAACTGGGTCGGCCCGGAGCGCGGGCGCAAGTCCACTCGGCCGGGCGCCAACGGCGTCGTCGAACTCTCACCGTTTGAGTTCCTCGACCGGCTCGCGGATCTGGTCCCGCCGCCGCGGAAGCACCGGCACCGCAGGGCGATTGCGCGATAATGGGTAATATGGCATGCTTGGGCAACCGCAGTCTGTGCGGCTTCAAACAGGACTCGGAGCGCTACGAACTGCGATCTTCATGGAGGAAAGATCATGCCCGTGACCAAGCCAGCGACTGCCAAACTCCAGGTTCACTTTGCGAGCCTCACCGACCCGCGTCGCCGCAAGATCACTCATCCGCTTATCAACTTCATCGTCATCGCGATCTGCGCCGTCATCTGCGGCGCGGATGACTTCGTCGCGATTGCTGATTTCGGGCGAAAGAAGCGGAAGTGGTTCCGCAGGATCCTCGACCTGCGAAACGGAATTCCCGCGCACGATCGGTTCAACGCCATCTTCGCCATGCTGTCGCCCGCGGAGTTTGAGCGCTGCCTGCTCAGCTGGATTGAGGCCTTGCATGAGGTCACCGGCGGCCAAGTGATCGCCATCGATGGCAAGACGCTGCGGGGGAGCTTCGACAAGGCAAGCAGCAAGTCGGCCATCCACATGATCAGCGCCTGGGCGTCGGCCAACTCCATCAGCCTGGGGCAAGTGGTGGCGGACGAGAAGAGCAACGAGATTACCGCGATCCCAAAATTGCTGGAAATGCTGCATCTGAAGGGGGCAACGGTGACCATCGACGCGATGGGGTGCCAGACGGATATCGCCCGCCGCATCATCGATGCAGGCGGCCATTACGTGCTCAATGTGAAGGGCAATCAAGGCCGGCTGCGGGACGGCATCGAAGAGTTCTTCGCGGAGTTCCTCGATGGCAAAGAGCCGTCGGTGCCGGTTCGGCAGCGGCACAGCACGACCAGCGGCCACGGTCGCAAGGAGGCGAGATGGCATTACGTCTGCCCCGTGCCGCGAGACCTGCCTGATCGCGAGCGCTGGCCAGGCCTCAAGGCGATCGGCATGGTGATCAGCAACACGATTCGCGATGGAAAAGAGTGCGTCGATATCCGCTACTACATTCTCAGCAAGAAGCTCGCGGTGAAGACGTTCGCGGCAATCGTGAAAGGCCACTGGGCGATCGAGAACGAACTGCATTGGCAGTTGGACGTCACGTTCCGCGAAGATCACTGCCGTATCCGCAAGGGCAACGCCGACGTGAACTTCAGCACCCTCCGGCGGACCGCACTGACGCTCTTGAAGAACGAGAAGACGGCAAAACTCGGAGTGAAGAACAAACGGCTTTCAGCCGGCTGGGACGAGGACTACCTGCTTCAAGTACTTGTCGGCACTTGAGATATGGTGCGATCGCCCTGGACCTCGTGGTAGAGCTCGAGGTAGCGATCCGCGACCGCTTCCCAGGCATAGCGGACGGCCGTCTGCCGTGCGCCGGCACACAGGGCTGCCAGCGCGGCAGGATCGCCGACGAGGCGGCGCACCGCCCCGGCGATCGCCGCGGGCGAGTCGGCTGGAACGAGCAGGCCGTTCACGCCGTGTCGGATCATCTCGCAGTTGCCCCCGACGTCGGTGGCCACGACCGCGAGCCCCGAGGCGAAGGCTTCGAGGATCACGTTGGCGAACGGCTCCCGCCGCGACGGACAGACGAAGCACACGGCCGACCGGTAGAGCGCCACCTTCTCGCGGCCCGTCACGATCCCCAGGAGGTGCACCCGGTCGCCGACCTCGAGCTCTGCGGCGAGGCGACGGAGCGAGCCTGCCTCGGGGCCCGCCCCGGCGAGCAGCAGGTCTGGGCTCCCGGCGGGCAGCGCGGCATGTCCGCGGATGAGCACGTCGAACCCCTTGTGGGGCACGAGGCTGCCGACGCTGAGGATGTAGGGGCGGGGATGCGGGTGGGGCGCCGCATCTGCGAACTCCGTCAGGTCGACGCCGTTGTTGATCACGCGGACCAGGGCCGGATCGACCCCGACCTCCTCGATCACGCCGCGGAGGAACTCCCCCTGGGCGATGACGGCGTCGGCCCCGACGATCGCCCGTCGCATCCGCCGCTCGAGCCGCGGATGGCGGCGGATCGACTCGCCCGGAAGGATGTCGCTGCCGTGGGGCCGCACCACGTACGGCACCCCGCTGACAGCCCGGAAGCTGGCCGCCACGTGCGCCTGCGGGTAGGCCGCGTGGCAGTGGACGAGATCGAACCGCCGCCGCCTGTGCATGGCGAGCAGTCGCGGAATCAGCAGCCGCGTGCCGAACCGCTTCGAGATCATCCGCCGGTGCCGCACGAGCGGGTAACCGTAGTCGTCGGTGCCGGGCTCGCGCCGCGGGGGCGCGAGCACGACCGGACGGTGGCCGAGGGCCGTGAGCCGACGAGCCAGGCAGTCGAGCACCGTCTGCGCGCCGCCGAGGCTCGGCAGCGACACGTCGCTGAGCAGGCAGACCGAGAGCGGCTCGCGGGGGCCGCTCATGCCGCGGCCTTCACGGGACTCGCCTCGCGCCAGCCGCGGTACCACTCCACGAACCGGCTCAGCCCGACCTGCAGCGGCGTCGCCGGCTCGAAGCCGAAATCCCGCGCGAGGGCCGACACGTCGGCGAACGTCGCCTCCACGTCGCCTGGGGGGCGGGGCTTCATCACCGTCACCGCCCGCCTGCCGCACAGCCGCTCGAGCGTCGCCAGCAGCACGGCGACGGTCACCGGCGTGTGGTTGCCCACGTTGTAGACGCGGCACGCCGCGGCGTCGTCGGCCGCGACGGGGGGCTGGTCCACCATCCGGACGATCGACTCCACCACGTCGTCCACGTAGGTGAAGTCACGGCGAAGCGTCCCCCCCCCATACACCTCGATCGGCGTGCCCGCGAGGATCGACTCCGTGAACTTCCAGTAGGCCATGTCGGGGCGGCCCCACGGGCCGTAGACGGTGAAGAAGCGCAGGCCGGTGCAGGGCAGGCCGAACAGATGGCTGTAGGCGTGGGCCATCGCCTCGTTGGCCTTCTTGGTCGCGGCGTACAGGCTCACCGGCCGGTCGGTCCGGTCAAGCTCGGAAAACGGCGTCTTGGTGTTCGCGCCGTAGACGCTGCTGGAACTGGCGTACACGAGATGGGGCGTCGCCGCATGGCGGCAGGCCTCGAGCACGTGGGCGAAGCCCACCAGGTTGGACTCGACGTAGGCCGCCGGGTGGTCGAGGGACCAACGGACGCCGGCCTGGGCCGCGAGGTGCACGACGCAGCGCGGCACCGCGTCGGCGACCAGGGCCGCGACGTTTCCGCCGTCGACGAGATCCCCCTCGACGAACCGCCAGCCCGGCAGGCCGGCCAGCGCCGCGAGCCGATCCCGCTTGAGGCGCGGCGTGTAGTACGCGTTGAGATTGTCGAATCCGACGACCTCCTCGCCCAGTTCCAGCAGCCGGCGCGACACGTGATAGCCCACGAATCCGGCGGCACCCGTCACGACGATCATCGCGGCCTCTCGACTCCGGTCAGAAGGCGGGGGGCGACCGATCCCCCGAGGCCGGGGATGGTCGCCGCCGTCGCCCACCCGCACCAGCCTGGTTTCCGGCGCGAAGGTGGCGGGCGAACACCCCCGCTTGCGCCGCTTGCCTGGCTTTCACCGGGGCCGCGTCAGCCGCGGAGGACGTCCGCCCACAGGGAGTCGGACACGAGCATGCCTTCCCGGGTCAGTCGGATGCGGTCCCCTGCCGACGTCGCCAGGCCCGCCGCGACCCATCGCCTCAACGCCTCGGCAGCGAGCGCGTCGACCGCGAATCCGGTGGCCTGCCTGAATGCCGTGCGGTCGATCCCGTCGCGCCGGCGGAGTCCGACGACGATCCGCTCACGGGCGGCGTCCTCGGCGGTCATCGCGTCGACCTCTCCTGCGAAGTCCCGGCCCGACAAGACCCTGTCCATCCACGTGGTCGTGGAGCGGTGGTTGGTGATCCTCGTGAAGCCGTCGAACCGGGCCGCACCGGGACCGAAACCCTCCCACGGTCGGCAGTCCCAGTAGGCCTCGTTGTGTCGGCAGCGGCCGCCGGCCCGCGCGAAGTTCGAAACCTCGTACTGCTCGTAGCCGGCCCCTTCGAGGCGATCGATCGCGGCCTCGAACATCGCCCGCTCGAGCCGCTCGTCGGCCTGCCGCAGGTCGCCGCGCCGCCGAGCCGACTCGAAGGCCGTCCCCTGCTCCCACGTCAGGCAGTAGACCGAGACGTGATGCACGCCGAGGGACGCCGCTGAATCAAGATCGGCCTCCACCGCGGCGAGCGACTGCCCCGGGGCGGCGGTCATGAGATCGAGGTTCACGTGGAGTCCGGCGGCCAGGAGCATGCTGGCCGCGCGGCGGACGTCGTCGGGATCGTGATCGCGGTCGAGGGCACGGAGCGTGGCGGCGTCGAGCGACTGGCCGCCCAGGCTCACGCGGGTGGCGCCCACGGTTCCGAGCTTCGACACGAGCGCGGCCGTGACGTCGAGCGGATTCGCCTCGAGCGAGACCTCGGCCCCGGCGCCGAGCCGCAGGCGCTGGTTCAGGATGCCGAACAGGCGTTCGAGTCCGTCGGGGCCGAGGTGCGACGGCGTTCCGCCGCCGAGGTAGAGCGTGTCGATGGCGAGTGGCTCGGCGACCCGCTCCAGTTCCCGCTGGAGCGCCGTCAGGTAGCGACCGACGAGGTCGTCGCGGCCGGCGAGCAGCGTGAAATCGCAGTAGCCGCACCGGTGCCGGCAGAAGGGCACGTGGACGTAGGCGTGGCGGGGCGGGGTCGCTGACGGGTTCATGGATGCCGCGGCGGGCAAGACGTTCCCCGTAGTATGCCTGCCCCCATCGCTCACGCGATCGGGGCTTCCGACAGGGCCGGTGGGTCGGCCAGGGCTTCGGAAGCGTAACCGCGTAAGCGGTACGGCGGCGCCACGCCGGGCTCCGCCCCCATCGCTCACGCGATCGGGGCTTCCGCCGCGGGGCCGGCGGGCGTGCGCCCGGGTTGAAAACCCACGCTCGCACGCAGGCCCACCGCCCGCTCAGAGCCAGACGTTCAGCCGGCCGCCGAGCATGTCTGGCACCTTCTTGGCGAGGATCCGGCGGATCCGGTCGTCCGTGTAGCGCGTCGAAAAGTGGGTCGCGATCACCACCTCGTTGCGAAACCGGTCGCGGCGGGCGAGGAGGTCGTCGAGGTGCATGTGGCCGAACTTGTGGATCTTCTCCTTGCGGTGCGAGTGCGCCACGAAGGTCAGCTCGGTGATCAGCACCATCGCCTCGAACATCGCCGGGCAGTGGTCGAGCCCCTCGGGGGAACTGTCGCCCAGGTACGCCACCAGCGGCGTGCGGATCTCCTGCGTGACTTCCACTCCCGACAGCCGCAGGTCGCGGATCCGTTCCCCCGGCAGGCCCTGGTACTCGTGCTTCAGCTTCCGGCGGCGCTCCCAGACGACGTAGCCCACGCTGGGGATGGTGTGGCACGTGGCCGAAACGGTCACCACGTGCTCTCGGGAGAGCTCGATCTCGTCCCCCGGGCGCGCCGGTAGGAGATGGCAGGGCAGGCGACCGCGGTCGAGCCGTGAGACGGCCCGGAGGAGTCGCTCGATCGGCTCGATCGCCGACTCGGGGAGATAGATCGTGGGTGGGTCCATCTTCATCATCCGGCGCCTGGCCACGTAGACCGGCAGGGCGGCGATGTGGTCGAGATGCGTGTGGGTCACGAACCACGTCGCCGTCGCCATGAAGGACCAGGGCTGGGAACCGAGATCGAAGCCCAGCTTGAGTTCCGGGATCCGCCAGCAGCTCTGCACGGCCGCCCGCGAGTACCCCTCGATGGTCAGGCCCTTGTGGACGAGCGTGCGGTAGGGGGAGTTGTCGATCATGCGGGGTGCGTGGGCTCGGCGGACACGGCGGCCGGCGGCCGGGCCTGCTCCAGCCAGATCTCGTCGAACAGCTTCTCCTGTCGGGTCGAGAGCTTTCCGCGCCGCACGAGTTCGAGCGCCGCCAGGAAGATGCCGACGATCCGCGAGCGGGGCATATCGTCGTCGAACAGGCTCGTGAAAGCCACCCTCCCCCGCTCGGCCACGAGCCCCTCGATGCGGGCCGCGTGCTGCTCGATCGGGGTGTCGTCGTGGACGATCTGCCGCGGCCGCCGCTTCTCCCGCTTGGCCATCACCCGCGTCATGGCACCGACCAGATCCCAGACGTGGACGTCGGCGATCGCCACCTCCGCGGGGCCGGACCGGGACGCGGCCTCGTCGACCGCCTGGCGGGCGAACCTCAGTTCCCACTGCCGCGCACGATCCTCGAGGATGGTGGCGGCATCCCGGTACTGCTTGTATTCGAGCAGCCGACGCACGAGGTCCTCGCGGACGAGCTCGGCCGGCTCTTCCGTCTCCTCGGGGCGTGGCACCAGCGCCCGGGCCTTGATCTCGAGGAGGACGCTCGCCAGATCGACGAACTCCCCCACCTGGTCGATGGCCAGGTCCTCGAGCACGTCCAGGTAGGCCACGAACTCGGTGGTGATCGCCGCGATGGGCACCTCCGTGACATCGACCTCGTGCTTCTTGACGAGGTACAGCAGGAGGTCGAGCGGGCCGGAGAAGACGTCGAGGGCGACCTTGAACTCCACGATCACCTCGCCGCCACGCGCCTCGAACGCACCGGATGCAACGCCTGCATGATAGGGAACCGGTGCCCTCGGCTGAACGCCGGAATCGACGGTAGACTCGCGGCATGGAAAACGAGCGGCTCTGGGCACCGTGGCGGCTCGGATACGTCCAGGGGCTGGCAAGCACCCAGCCGGACACGGGCACTCCGGCCTGGCGACCGGGCGCCGATCACGACTGCTTCCTCTGTCGGGCCGCGGCAATCGACGCCCCTCACTTCCGCACGCTCGGCGTGCTGGAGCGGACGGCCCATTCGCTGGTCGTCACCAACCGCTTCCCCTACGCCAACGGGCACCTGCTGGTATCGCCTCTCGACCACCGGGCCGATCTCGCCGATCTCGCCGACGAGGTCCTCCTCGACCTCCAGCGGCGGATCGTGGCGTGGTGCCGGCGAATCACCCGGACGATGCAGGCGCGGGGATTCAACGTGGGCCTGAACGTGGGCGAATCGGCCGGCGCCGGCGTGCCGGGCCATCTCCACTGGCACGTCGTGCCGCGCTGGCCGGGCGACGTGAACTTCATGCCGACGATCGCCGGGGTGCGGGTGCTGCCGCAGTCGCTCGACGCCCTCTGGGACCAGCTGGCCGCGACGGCGGAGGACGACGCATGACCCCCGCCGACTCCGGCTGGAGTCGACCGGACTGGCGGACCCGGGAGAGCCTGCTGCTCGCTCCCTGGGCGATGCACGCCGTCGACTCGGCCGGCCGCCACCATCCCGAGCCGCCGCACCAGTTTCGCAGCCCCTACCAGCGGGACCGCGATCGCATCGTGCATTCGGCGGCCTTCAGGCGGCTGGCCCACAAGACGCAGGTCTTCACCGGCTACCACGGGGACTATCATCGCAGCCGCCTGACGCACACCCTCGAAGTCACGAGCATCGCCCGCACGCTCGCCCGGGCCCTGGCCCTGAACGAGGATCTCGTCGAGGCCCTGGCGCTGGCCCACGACATCGGCCATCCGCCTCTCGGCCACGCCGGCGAAGACACGCTGGCGGAACTGCTCCGCGACGAGGGGGGCTTCAGCCACAACGCGCAGGCCCTGCGCATCATGGAACTGCTGGAGAGCCGCTACCCTGGATTTCCGGGCCTGAACCTCTCCCGCGAGGTGCTCGACGCTCAGGCGACGCGGAAGAAGGACGGCAGCGCTCCTCCCCCGCTGCTCGAGGCCCAGGTGGTCGATGCCGCCGACTCGATCGCCTACGACACGCACGACGCCGACGACGCGATCGAACTGGGGCTCGTCACCCTCGAGGAACTCTGCGGCCTGCCGCTGGTGGCCGAGGCCGCCGCCCGCGTCGGCGAGCGCCACGGAAGCCTCGCGGGGGTCGAGGCGCGGCGGGCGATCCTCCACGAACTCGTCGACAGGCAGGTCGCCGAACTGATCCGCGAGTCGCGGGCGACGATCGACGAGCTCGGCGTCGACTCGGTCGCCCGGGTGCGGGACGTGTTTCGGGGAAGCGCGGGCACGCCCGGCCGCCGGATCGTCGCCCACGCGCCGACGATCGCCGCCGGGAAGCGGCAGCTCGAACGATTCCTGTTCGAGCGGGTCTACCGCAGCGACCGGGTGCTGGCGGTGCGGGTGCCGGCCCAGCGCCAGCTCACCGAACTCTTCGACTGGTACGTGGCCCGCCCCGACCGCATGCCGGCCGGCTACCGCCAGCGCGCCGAAGCCTTCGGCGTCCGCCGCAGCGTGGCCGACTACCTTGCCGGCATGACCGACCGATACCTCGAGTTCGACCACGCTCGGCGGCTCGCCCCCGGCTCGTGACCAGGCCGGCGGCCCGTCCGTGACGCCACCCAGGGGCCGTTGGTAGACTCTCGGGGAGATTCCTCGAACCGGACAGGAACCGCGTCGGCGCTGCCATGGCCCTGATCATCCTGCGGGCGATCTTCGTGATGGTGTCGGTGGGCATTGCGGTGCTCATCTTCAACTCGCCGTCCGTGCAGGCCTCGCCGACCTGGGTTCCATGGGCGATCCTGGCCGGGATGGTGGCCTTGCCCCTGACCGTGATCGGCTTCGACGGCATGATCCGCCGCAAGGAGTTGACCACGATCACGGCGATCTACTTCGGCCTCCTGATCGGCGTGTTCCTCACCTACGTCACCATGCTCGCGCTCCAGCCGATCATGCCGCTGAGCACGAACGACCCGCTCCATTCCTGGCTTCCGCTCGTGCTCGGATCGGTGCTCTGCTACCTCTGCACCAGCCTGCTCATGCAGACCCGCGACGACTTCCGGTTCCTGATCCCCTACGTCGAGTTTGCCCGGGACGTCCGCGGCCTGCGGCCCAACGTGCTCGACGGCTCGGCGATCGTCGACGGCCGGATCGCCGACCTCGCCGAGGCGGGCGTCTTCGAGAGCCGTTTCGTCGTCCCCTCGTTCGTGCTCGACGAGCTCCAGGCGGCCGCCGAATCGGGTGATCGCTCGCGGCGGGCGCGCGGCCGTCGCGGGCTCGACGTCCTTGCCCGCCTGCGCGAGAACGACGCGATCGACATCGACGTCATCCGCCCGCGAACCGAGTCGCACGACGACCTGTCGATCGAGACCCGGGTGGTGGATCTGGCCCGTGAGCTCGGGGGCCGCGTGATCACCGTGGAGCAGAGCGCCGCGAAACTGGCCGGCGTCCGGTCCATCGCCGCCATCAACGTCAACGACGTGGCGCAGGCCCTGAAGCCTTCCTTCGTTCCCGGCGACGCCCTGAGCTTGCGGCTCGTCAAGCAGGGGGAGGAGCCGGATCAGGGAGTCGGGTATCTCGACGACGGCACCATGGTGGTCGTGGAAAACGGCCGTGATCGGATCGGCGGCACGATTCGGGTGAGCGTCACCAGCACGCTGCAGACGTCGGCGGGACGCCTCGTCTTCGCCCGCCCGGCATGACCAGGCAGTGGCAGCGGCCTCGCCCCCTCCCCCCGCACCGCCCGTCGGCGGCCGCGATCACCTCGGCGGGGCTGTGCTGCATGCTGCTCGTCGCCGCCATCGCCGGCGCCTCGGCGTCCGAGGAGTCCCCCGGCGCGGCGATCTATCGCGAGCACTGCCAGCGGTGCCACGGCGCAGGGGGTGTCGGCACTCCCGACGTGCCGGCTCCGCTCGTGGGCGACCGCTCGGTCAACCAGCTCGCCGCCTACATCGACGAGACCATGCCGGAAGACGACCCTGCTCGCGTCACCGGGGAAGCCGCCCGACAGGTCGCCGTCCATGTTCACGAGGCGTTCTATTCGGCGGTGGCCCGCGACCGCCAGCGGCCGGCCCGCGTCGACCTGCAGCGGCTCACGATCCGCCAGCACCGCAGCGTGCTGGCCGACGTCGTCGGTAGCTTCCGGCCGGGTTCCCCGCCGCTCACCGACGACCGCGGCCTGCACGGCGACTACTTTGCCACCCGCGACTTCAATCGCGACGCGGGCTTCGTGTTCGAGCGGATCGATCCGCGGATCGACTTCGATTTCGGGTCGCTGGGGCCGGCGCCGGAGAGGATCGAGCCCGACCGATTCGCGATCCGCTGGACCGGGTCGATCCTGCCGACGGAGACGGGTCGGCACGAGTTCGTCTGCCTCACCGACCACTCCGCACAACTCTGGGTCAACAAGCATGCCGGGGAGCCGGCGACGATCGACGCCTACGTCAAGTCGGGCGACGGAACCGAGCACCGCGGCTCGGCGTTTCTGCTCGGCGGCCGACCGCACCCGGTGGTGCTCGAGTTGTCCAAGGCCAACCAAGGGGTCGACAACAAGGAGCGTGAGAAGGAGACTCGCGCCTCGATCCGGCTCCTCTGGAAGCCCCCCCACGGCGCGCTGGAGGTGGTGCCCGAACGGGTTCTGGTCCCGGTGAAGGTGCCTCCCGTGTTCGCGGCCGCGACGCCGTTTCCGCCCGACGACCGCTCCCTCGGCTACGACCGGGGCACCGGCGTGTCGCCCGAATGGTTCGCCGCCACGACCGCGGCGGCGGTCGAGACGGCGGACTACGTCCTCGACAACCTCGTCGAACTCTCCGGCCTGGAGCCGACCGCGCCCGACCGGGATCGTGACCTGAGGGCTTTTGCGGCCACGTTCGCGGAGCGGGCGTTCCGCCAGCCGCTCTCGGCCGACCTCCGGGCCCTCGTCGTCGAGCGCCCGTTCGGCGACGCCCCCGATCCCGACACGGCGCTGCGCCGCGCGCTGCTGGCCACGCTCGGCTCCCCGCGGTTCCTGTTTCGCGAGTCGCCGACCGATCCCGGCGGCGTGGCGACGGCCGCCCGACTCGCGTTCGGCCTGTGGGACTCGATCCCCGACCGGGGCCTGGAGCTCGAGGCCGCACGGGGCGGATGCTGGCCGACCGACGGACCACGGCGAAGCTCCGCGACTTCCTCGTGTGCTGGCTGCGGCTCGACCTCGGTGCCGAGATCGTCAAGGACTCCGCCCGTCACCCCGACTTCACCCCCGAGGTGGCGGCCGACCTGCGGACGAGTCTCGGGCTCATGCTCGACGACGTGCTCCGCACCGGCGCCGACTTCCGTCGGCTGTTCACGATCGACGACGTGCATCTCAACGGCCGGCTCGCCCCGCTGTACGGCATCGAGCTGCCGGCCGACGCGGCGTTTACTCCCGTACGGCTCGACGAGGGCCGGCGCGGCGGCGTGCTCTCGCATCCGTATCTGATGAGCGTGCTCTCGTACCCCGGCTCCTCATCGCCGATCCATCGGGGCGTGTTCCTCGCCCGCAGCATTCTCGGCAACGTGCTCCGGCCGCCGGAGCAGGCGATCGCCCCGCTCGCCGCCGAGCAGGCTCCCGACCTCACCACGCGCGAGCGGGTCGCCGTGCAGACGGCGGCGGTGGCCTGCCAGTCATGCCACACGATGATCAATCCGCTCGGCTTCGCGCTGGAGGAGTTCGACGCGATCGGCAGATACCGCACGGTCGAGCCGGCGGGCGGCGCGGAGAAGCCGGTGAATGCGTCGGGCTCCTACGCCCCGCGGAGCGGCGCCGTGGCGGCGTTTCGCGGAGCCCGGGAACTCGGCCTGGCCTGCGCGACGAGCACCGACGCCCAGGAGGCCTTCGTGCAGGCGCTGTTTCATGCGGCGGTCAAGCAGCCCGTGCAGGCCTGGGGCCCCGACACCCTGCCGCGGCTGCAGGAGTCGTTCGCGGCAGGCGGATACGACATCCGCCGCCTGCTAGTCGATATCATGGTCGTGGCGTCGATCCCTCCCGCTTTCGCGCCCCAGGGGGGCGTGGCACCGGCGACGGCCAGCACGTCGGAGGCAGCCCGATGAGCCGCATGTCCCTTTCCCGCCGCGACCTCCTCCGCCGCCTCGGCGTGAGTTCGGCGGTGCTTCCCTTCCTCGGCAACCTGCCGAGCCTGGCGGCCGCCGCGCCGGCGACCAAGCGGCGGCTGGTGATCGTGTTCAGTCCGGACGGGGTCGTGAAGCGGAACTTCTGGCCGGAGGCCGGCCCGCTGAACGGCCGCAGCCTGCCGCCGATCCTCGCGCCGCTGGCGCCGTTCCAGGATCGGCTGCTCACGCTCAAGGGGGTGAACAACAAGGTCCGCGGCGACGGCGACGATCACATGCGGGGCATGGGCTGCCTGCTCACGGGGATCGAACTCTTTCCGGGCAACATTCAGG
>Ga0194133_10008112_pt1 | contig 12357 bp, 9 predicted proteins | sample TA2KigOf40mmetaG_FD_155448 | JGI IMG/M metagenome (GOLD analysis project Ga0194133, IMG submission 155448) | Freshwater microbial communities from Lake Tanganyika, Tanzania - TA2015055 Kigoma Offshore 40m | ecosystem: Environmental > Aquatic > Freshwater > Lake | place: Tanzania: Lake Tanganyika...
GTGTGTGAATTTTATCTGGACGGTCAGCAGCGTCCAGAATATGGACGAGGCAGAGCTATATCGTGATTGGGGGTATCCAGAATATGGACGGTCGTAAGTGCTCTTGTGAGTTGGGAATTTTGTGCTTTTTTGTATCAATGTGCACTTCCGGTTGACGGCCTTTATCGCACCTGCTATCTTAAAGATATCTTTACGTAAAGGTGCAATCATGAAACTTACATCATCCCAAATTGCATTTCGTTATCGTCCCCAAGACAGCGCAACCGGCATAACTCGTACAACGGCAAAGCGTTTGGCTGCTGTGTTGGGTGTTGATGAAACGCAGGTTATTCACCTGGCTCTCCATGAGTTGGCCACAAAGTTCTTGCCCCAGTATGCAGCAGATGCTGGAGTTTTGACAAAAGTTCAGCTCAATAAGGTCAAAAAGTCAGCACCAAAAGCCAAGGGTGGCACCGTCCGCAGCAGTCTTTTTGAACGGGAAAGCGCCTGATGCATTGGTGGCCAGAACCAACGGCTGGCGAAATCGTCTGGTGTCACTTTCCTGACAACATACACCCCAAGCCTAAGGCTCGCCCCGGTCTCATTATTTTGGTCAAAGAGGATGACGATGGAATGATCTTCGTGAGTGTTGCTTATGGGACCAGCAAAAAGACAGACCGCCTCTACAGCGGAGAATTTCGGATAGCCAAGAGCGAGCACCCAGCTGCATACGTTAGCGCGGGTTTAAGCTATGACACCAAATTCGACTTGAGAAATACGCTAGAGCTTCCGTTTAATGAGGCCTATTTTTCTATTCCACCTCACGCTCCACATGGTCAGAACCCAAAGCTAGGAACTCTGCACCCAAGTATGGTCAGAATAGCTGCTGCTGCTTTTTCGGTAACAAGCAAATAGGCCTTTCATGGCTACAACCGCATGGGCTGATGGGCATCGATTCTTGTATTCAAGTGGATCAAGCAGCACCTGCGAATCAAGGCATTTTTTGGTACTACCGAGAACGCAGTCAAGACGCAAATCTGGATCGCGGTCTGCACTTACGTGCTGATCGCTATTGCCAAAAAACGTCTCCGATTGCCCAGTAGCCTTCATGAAATTCTACAAATCCTGAGCCTGACCATGTTTGAAACAACGCCCATAAATCAATTACTTATAACCCCCGACCCGGACAACTTTTCAGAATTCGACCTTAAACAACTCTCTCCTCTGAAAAACGTTGGGACACTACTGATGAATTATTAGAAGTCAACGTAGAGATGGTTCGGCCTCATTAAGCTGGCTTCTCGCATCAGGCGGCATAATAACGTACGTTAATTATTTGACATCCAAAACAGTATTTGACACATGCTATATTTAATCATCCAAATTGCCCCCGCCACTGATTCGTCTCTTATGGAAGTTTCTGCTTGCAGCTGTATTGCTCCACGCTGTAGCTCCCGCTATGGCAGCGATCATTGTTCAGCCAGCAAACAGGGGCGATGGATGGTCAGAAGTTTGTACTGTATTCGGGACGAAATGGGTCAAACAGTCCGACGATTCCAGTAAAGCTGAAAATAGTCAAGAGCCATTGGTTTGCAACAAATAATTTTTTATCAAGTCCCTGCGCTTTTTGCCGCGGGGTGATTGCATGGGTTGCCCAAGTAGCTAGATCGATCATCTTTGCGCTTGGGTTATTTTTTGATTAGAGGATGCTATGTTTACCCAAGTCGTTCCCGTCAACAAAGACCGTCACGGTCACAAGAAAGTGCGCCTGACGAGCGATTTTCGATTTGCTGGCAAATTTCATCTAGCCTATGTCACCATTCATGAATTTGTTCGTGCTGCGGCCACCTACCCGCTGATTTTTCTAGAAGATAAAGAGCGTGACGAATTTCGCCCGGTTGCACTGCTGGGCTTGGAAGCAGGTGAGAATTTATTTGTCGATGATCAGGGCAAATGGGATGCTAACTATATTCCTGCGATTATTCGACGTTATCCGTTTGCCTTGACCAAGGCGACCGATGCCGACCGCTATATTGTCTGTATTGATGAGGCGAGTGAACTTGTCAACGATACAGAAGGTGCGGCCCTTTTTGATGAGCAAGGACAACCGACTCAGGTCATCGAGAACGTCAAACGCTATTTAACTGAACTCCAGCAGATGGATCAGGTGACACAAGAATTCACCCGTTTCCTTGCACAAAACAATTTACTCACACCCTTGAGTATGCGGGTGAATGCCGCCGATCAGGTCCGTAATATTACGGGTGGCTATGTGATCAATGAAGAGCGTTTAAATAATTTTTCTGATCAAAAATTCCTCGATATTAGAGAGAAGCGCTATTTGCCTGCCATTTATGCACATCTGGTGTCGTTGCCTCAGATCGAGCGTCTAGTTACCTTGAGGCAGGGGCAATCGCCAGCGCATGTAGTTCCGGAACCCGCGCCGGATACAACTCACTCTAGTAAGAAAACTGGCGATGCTCGCAAGCGCCGCACTGAAACTCTTCAGTAGTTTTTGTTTTTCGGGATAAATGAAGCCGCTTGTATTGCGAAAAATTCATGCGCTCTTTTTTACGAAAAAAAATAGGTCTCTTTGCCTTGGTGGGTAGTTGTGCGCTTTTACCTGCGATCGCGCTGGCACAAGCGGTGAATGATCGCTGGACTTCGGCCGTGGCACCGGAGCTGCCCACCGAGCTGAGCTTGCATCGCATGGTCAATCATCTGCTGTCCGTCAATAAGACGGTGTTGTCCAAGCGTAATGAGTCTGGCATCACGGCAACGAACATCGACAGGGCACAGGCTGCTTTTCAGGCGCAGGTGAACGCCTCGATTAGCAACGGCAACTCGTTAATCAGGAACACCGCGGAAGACAGGCTGATACGTTCCGAACTCGATGTCTATCGTCGTAGCAGTACTGATTACAGCGCGGCCGTGAGCAAGCTCTTTTCGCCAGGGACCAAAGTTGAAGTCAAGACCACGATGTCGCGCTTTCTGACCAATCTGCTGGAGCAGCGGCAGGGCAACACTGCCGATAACTACCGGACTTTCTATGGAGTGACCATTACCCAGCCGCTGCAACGCGATTCCGGCGCTGAAGTGACGATGGCGAAGCTTCGCGTCGCCGAACTTGATACGACCTCAGCTGAGCTCGGCGCTCGTGATGCGGTGAGTACGGTGACGGCGGAAGGCATCCTGACATACCTCGATCTGTCACTCGCACAGGAACGCGTGATGATGGCCGAGGAACGCATTCAGGTGGGGAATCGACTTTTAGTTCAGGCGAATGATTTGCAAGAGCAGGGGCGAGTACCGATGTCCGATGTGTGGGAGGTGGAGACATCCTTGCTTCGTTACTCGGCGGCCCTGAGCGAGGCAAAGCAGCAACTTCGCGAACGTGTGAACAAGCTGCGCACCCTCCTGATGACAACCTCTGCAGCCGTCCCGGAGACACTGAAAGCCACTGAGCCCTTGCCACAGCAGATGGGGGAGCCGGTTGTCACGGACCGGAGCCTGAAGGTCGCGCTGGAAAAACGGGATGATCTGCGCATGCGTCGAACGATGGCGGATCGCGAGGGTGTTCAGCTAGCGTATTCCAAAAACCAGACCTTGCCGCGTATCGATCTGGTCGCCAGCTACGGGCTCAATGGTCTGGCCTTCTCGGCCAACGACGCCTATCTCTACAGTTCGATGCGCGATTTCCCGACGTGGAGCATCGGCTTTCAGATGAACTTCCCGCTTGGCGAGAACCGGCAGGCCAAGGCAGATATCGTAGCGTCGCGACTGCGTCAGGAGGAGGCGCTGCTGTCGCTTCATGCACTGGAAGTCGCGATTGCCAACGATATCGATACCAGCGTCGGCTTGCTCACCAGCGCGGCCGAGCGGTGGAAGCAGATGCGCGAAGCGGCTGAGCGAGAGCTGCAACAGCTGGAGCTTGAGCGCAAGCGTCTGAGCGCGGGCCGCAGCGGCATGCGCGAGATTCTTTTTCGCGAGGAACGTGCGCTGAATGCCCGCTTTGCGGTCGTCGAGCAGCAAGTCGCCTATGCGCGTGCAGAAGCCCTGCTGCAGGTTGCTCAAGGCACCTTGATGGAGCGATTCCAGCAGTCGAACTGAGCATTCAGTCATGAACACGACTTTGATTATTCGCCGGCTGTCTTTTTCTATTCTGGTAGCCGCGTGTGCAGTTGTTTCCGATGCCGTGAATGCGCAATCAGCGCCGCAGGGCATCACGCAGGCCATGGGCGAAGTCAAGCTCAGCATGACGGTGCCCGGCCGTATCGATGCCATTTTGGTGCGCGAGGGCATGCGCGTGCAAAAGGGTGATCTGCTGCTGCATCTTGATCGTTCGCTCGAAGAGCTGGAAATCAAGCGCCGCGAAGTGATGCTCGAAGATGTGGCCAAGCTGGAAGAATTGCGCACCCGCGAAAAAATGCTGACCGATCAGGTATCTCATGCTCGCAAGCTTCTAGAGAGTGGTGGCGTCTCGCGCAAATCGGTCGAGGATGAAGAGTTGGCCCTGCAGGCGGCGAGTGCCGAGCGCAAGGTGATCGAGTATGCGAAACGACGCGAGAAGGTCGAGCTAGATCTCGCACGCGAGGCCTATGACCGTCGGCACATGCGTTCTCCGTTGAACGGTGTCGTGACCAAGATATTGCCTCGGGTCGGCGAGAGCGTACCGCCAAACGAGCCCATTGTCACGGTTGTCGATATCAGTCGCGTGCGTTTCAACGGCACCTTTGCGGCTGCATCCGCCACACGGCTTCGTGCGGGCAATTGGGTGACCATCCGCATACAGCAGGAGGGCAGGACGTTGACGCGTCAGGCGCGCGTGAGCTTCGTCTCTCCGGTGGCCGATCCCTCCAGCGGTCTGGTGGAGATGATCGCGGAATTCGACAATCCTGATGGCGCAGTCCGACCCGGCATGTTGGGTCAGATCGTGTCCGTGGCCGGAGCGCGTTGAGGACAGCATGGACTGCCAGCCGATCCCCTTCCTTGATGCCGCGCTGTCACCTTCGCAATTGCCGAGGCTGGCCGCGCTTGCAGGCTATCAGGGTCCCTCGGGCGAGTTCTGGCCACTCTATCTGCAGGTCGTCACGCAGGCATTCGCTGCGCGCCGCGCGCTGTTGATGCTGCGTACCCCGTCGCATCCATGGCAGGCGGTGCTTCAGTGGCCGCTGGAGGCGCCCGATACGCCGGGTGATGCCGAGTCTCTGCTGAGGCTGTCCGAACAAGCGCTGCACACGTCGGCCGCTTGTGTCGATGATCCGATCCAGCCGCTGATGATGGGTGTACTGCTCAAGGCCTCCTCGCATGGCCCTCACACGGACACCGTGCTTGTCGTCATGCGAGATCAAGCCATGCCGGCCCCTCTGTCACTGTGGCAGAATCTTGCGGAGCTGGCGGCCACGGTACCGCTGCAATACCAGCTCGGGATGGAAACCCGAGAAGCGCGTGTCGAGCAAGTCGGCGCGCATCGTTTGCACGATCTGATGCGGCTGATTCTGCGGTTGGGTCAGGAGCCGCATTTCTTGCAGCTCGCGCTGTCGCTCTGCAATGATCTCGCGGTCCGCTATCGCTGCGACCGGGTATCTCTGGGCTGGGTAAAGAATGACTACGTCCATCTGTCGGCCGTCAGTCACATCGAGAAATTCGATCGTAAGTCCAGTGCATCCCATGACCTCGAGCTCGCGATGGAAGAGGCGCTGGAGCAGGAAACCGAGATTCACTTTCCGCTCGATGCCAGTGCGCGGCAGGTCAACCGTGCGCACGAGGCCTACGCACGCCAGCATGGCGCCACCCATATGGCATCGGTGCCACTGCGCCATCGTGACCAGATTGTCGGCGTTCTGACGCTGGAGCGACGCGAAGCCCGGCTAGACGAGTCCGAGACCTGGGAAACAGGCTTGGTCGCACGCGCCTGCGTACGCACCCTGGTCGATCTGCACAAGCAGGATCGCAGTGTTTTCGATGCAAGCGCAGATCGCCTGCGCCAATGGCGCGAGCAGTTGGTGGGCCCACATCACTCGGCGTGGAAATTCGCCGGGCTGGCAGCGGCCGTTATTCTCGCCTTTCTGGTGTTTTTTCCGTGGTCTTACAAAATCGATGCGAGCGTGGCCTTGCGCAGCAAGGATCTGGTGTTCATTCCTGCACCCTTCGATGGTTATCTCAGAACGGTGAGCGTCGAAGCCGGCGACCGCGTCGAAAAGGGTACCGTGCTGGCTGAACTCGACACGCGTGATCTGGTGCTGGATAAATCCATGACCGTGGCAGACGTCGCGCGTTATGGGCAGGAGGCCCAGAAGGCGCGGGCCTTGCGTCAGTTAGCCGATATGCAGATATCCCTGGCGCGAGAGTCGCAGTCGCGCGCGAGACTGGATCTGATACGGCGACAGCTAGAGACCGCAAAGATTCGCGCGCCTTACACCGGCATCGTGGTCGAAGGTGACCTCAGAAAGAACCTGGGTTCGCCGGTGAGAAAAGGCGATCTGATGCTGAAGATGGCACAGCTTGACGATAACTATGTCGAGCTGGAGATCGATCAAGCAGATGTGCACGAAGTTAAGATCGGGACTCGCGGCGAGTTCGCGCTGGTCGGGCAGCCCGACCAGAAATTCAAGCTGGTGATCGATCGCATGGATCCGGCCGCCACGCAGCGCGACGGACAAAATCTCTACATCGCGCGGGCGCGCGTCGAATCACCCTTGCAAGCATGGTGGCGGCCCGGCATGGGCGGCACCGCCAAACTGGAGGCGGGAGAGCGCCGACTGATCTGGGTGCTTACCCATCGCACCGTTCGTTTCCTGCGGCAGGTGTTCTGGCTATGAGCGAGATGCAGAACGATTCGCGCATTTTCAGCGATGCCTGGCATCGCGTGGCGGCCGTTCGCGTGGCGCTGCGCCACAGCGTTCGTGCCCATCGTCAGATTTTTCATGGCGAACAATGGGTGGTGTTGCGTGATTCTCTGTCCAGCGACTGGTATCGCGTATCGGCCGACGCCTATGCGTTTTTGTCGCGTCTCTCGCTCGACAAAACCGTCGATGACATCTGGGCTGCCGGCATGGAAACCGATCCGGACCATGCGCTGACCCAGGAAGAGGTGGTACACCTGCTCGGTCAGCTCAACCTGTCCAATCTGCTGCACTACGACCGTAGCGCATCGGCCGCCAGTTTGTTTGACCGTTATCGCAAGCGACGCAAGAAAGAAACGATGGCGAAATGGATAGGTTTCCTTTCGCTGAAGATACCGCTGTTCGATCCGGACCAATGGCTCAACAAGCTGCGTACCCCCATTGGCTGGCTGCTCAGTCCGTGGGGGGGCGCAGCGTATTTGGTACTGCTTCTCGCGGCCGCGCTGGCGCTGGTAAACAATGCTGATAATCTTTTCAGTCAGTCCGAGGGCATCCTTGCGCCCGGCAACCTGATTCTGCTGTATGCGGGGTTCCTGATTGCCAAGATGGTGCACGAATTCGGTCATGCCGCCACCTGCAAGCATTTCGGCGGCGAGGTGCACACGGTCGGCGTGATGCTACTGGTCCTAGCGCCCGTGCCTTTCGTGGATGCGACGGCCACCTGGGGTTTTCGCAGTCGCCGTAGAAGGCTGCTGGTAGGTTTTGCCGGTGTGATGTTCGAGCTCTCGGTAGCGGCAGTCGCCGCTTTGATCTGGGCACACACCGCGCCCGGCCCGATCAATGCGCTCGCTTACAATATCATCTTCGCGTCCAGCGTATCGACCGCACTGTTCAATCTGAATCCGCTGATGCGTTTCGACGGTTATCACATGCTGGTCGATTTCATCAACGTGCCCAATTTGTACCAGCGCTCACGCGACCAGCTGCGCTATCTCGCCGAGCGCTTTGTGCTGGCGCTGCCGTCCGCTCAGCCAGTGGCCCGTTCGCGCAAAGAAGTGCTGCTGTTGCCTCTGTACGGCGTGGCGAGCATTGTTTATTGGGTGATGCTGATGTCGACGCTGGTGTTCATGATCGCTCAGCAGTACCTGGACCTGGGCGTTGCGCTCGCATGGATCATGGGTTTCTCCGTAGTGGTGGTGCCGCTGTTCAAACTGCTGCGCTTTCTCGCCACGAGCCCGCGTCTGGGTTTGCATCGTCAGCGCGCAATCGCGATCAGCATCGGACTGGTTGTGACTGGCGCCGTATTTCTCGCGGCCGTGCCGATGCCGGAGCGCGTGCGCGTCTCCGGCATGGTCGAAGCGGCAAACTACCGACAGCTTTACAGCGAGTCTGGCGGCAACATCGCGCAGCTGATCGCCGAGCCGGGTGCGCGCGTGAAAGCCGGGCAGGTATTGCTGCGCCTCGAAAATCCGCAGCTCGACGCCGAGTTGCAGGCCACGCAAATGCAGCTGTCGCAAGTGATCGCACAAGAGTTACGGGCGATGTCAGTCTCGCTCGCTGACCTAGCACCGCTGCGTCAGCAGCGTCGTGCGCTGGAAGAATCGCTGGTAGAGCTGCGACGTCAGCAGCGTGCGCTGAGCGTCGTTGCCTCGATCGATGGTATCTGGACCACTGCCGACGCCGATGTGGCCAAGGGGCGCTGGGTCGCGCGCGGCGGCTCGCTGGGAACGGTCGTTGATGCGAGCGGCGAGTGGCGTTTCGTCGCCGTGCTGCCGCAGGTTTCGACTTTTCTGTTTGAAGGCGAGCTCAAAGGCGCTGAGATCCGGCTTGCGGGTCAGGAGGATGACAACATCGTGGCGCGCAATGCACGCGTGCTGCCGCATGAGCAGGGCATTCTGCCGTCGCGTGCACTCGGCATGGCCGGTGGCGGCAAGATCGCTGTGCAGGCGAATGATCCGCAAGGTGTGACGGCGGCCGAACCTTTCTTCCGTGTGCTTGCGCAACTGCCCGTCGAGACTGCCGAAGGTCCGGCCTTGTTGCACGGACGTTTGGGCGTGATGCGCCTGGATCTCGGTCAGCGGCCACTGTTGTCGCAGGGCGAGCGCGCACTGCGACAATTCTTTCAAAGTAGGTTCCGCGTATGACGGCGATCGCCCTGCCACCACTGGTACGTCTGCCTGAGGGCTTGGACGCGGTGCTGAATGCGTGGCAGGGGCGCTGGCGCCGTCGTCGTCGCAATGCCAGCAACTTGCTGGCCGAGGCGCAGTCCTGCCTGCGTGTGTGCGAATCGCTGTGCGCGCTCGACGATACGGCGCTGCAGCGTCGTGTCGCCGATATGCGCGAAATGCTCAGGCGAGATCCGCGTAACGCGCGCGGACAGTTGATCGAAGCCCTTGCCACCGTCGGACAGATGTCGTTGCGCACCTTGGGCAAACAACCCTATGCGGTGCAATTCATGGGCGCGCTGGCATTGCACCGTGGCTGGCTGGCCGAGATGGCCACCGGCGAGGGCAAGACGCTCACCGTATCGCTGGCCGGCGTGCTGGCAGGATGGACTGGTCGTCCCTGCCACATTCTGACCGCCAATGACTACCTCGCGATGCGTGACGCCGAAGACATGTCGCCATTGTATGAGGGTAGTGGTGTTGTCGTGACCTCGGTAGCAAGTGAGCATGAACCGCCGCATCGGATGGCGGCCTATCGCGCCGATGTCGTCTACACCACGGCGAAAGAACTGCTGGCGGATCACCTGCGCGACTTGCTCGCGGCGCGTTCAGGCAAGAGTGCCGATCATGCGGCTTTCGAGAAATGGCTGGGCCAGCCGCAAGAGAGCGAGGCGGCGCCGGTGCTGCAGTCGCGTGGCTTGCACACGGCGATTATTGATGAGGCCGACAGCGTACTCATTGACGAGGCTGTCACGCCCCTGATCCTGTCTTTTCCGCGCAAGCGCCCTGGATTTTCCGAGGCGATTCTGTGGGCGCGTGATTTCGCCGATCGCCTGGTCGAGGGCGAAGATTTCCAGGTCGTGCATCGCACACGCTCGGTCGCGCTGCTACCGCGCGCGCGTGAGCTGATGATTGCGCAAACCCATTTGCTGCATCCGATGTGGCAGCCGCTTGCGCGCCGCGAGGAAATGCTGCGCCACGCGCTGACCGTGCGCTGTTTCTTTCATCATGGTCACCAGTATCTGGTGCACGACAACGAGATCGTGCTGCTCGATGAATTTACCGGGCGTATGACACCGGGACGCACGCTGACCGCAGGACTGCATCAGGCAATCGAGGCGCGCGAAGGACTTGAGCTCACCCATCCGAATGAATCGATGGTGCAGATGAGTTTCCAGGCATTCTTCCGTCGTTTTCGTCATCTCGCCGGTACCTCGGGGACGGCGAATGAGGCCGCCAAAGAACTCTGGCGCATCTTTCGTCTGGCTGTGCTGCCGGTACCGACTCATCGTCCGCGACAGACCGTGCAGCGGCCGCTTCAGGTACTGCCGACGGTGGCTGACAAATGGCGTGCAACGGTCGTGGAAATCGAGCGCGTGCATGCGCTCGGACGCCCGGTACTAATTGGCGTGCGCAGCGTGCAGGCCAGCGTCGAACTCTCTCAGCTGCTCACGCAGCACGGACTGCAGCACAGTGTGCTGAACGCGGAGCGTCATGCAGAAGAGGCGGAGCTGGTGGGTCATGCCGGCGAACTCGGCCGCATCATGATTGCCACCAACATGGCAGGTCGCGGCACCGACATTCACCTCTCTGCAGAGGTAAAAGCGCTCGGCGGTTTGCATGTGGTGATTGCCGAGTGCAATGAGTCTGCGCGCGTCGATCGTCAGCTGGCTGGCCGTTGCGGCAGGCAGGGTGATCCCGGCAGCGTCACCCGCCTGCTGAGTTTGGAAGACAATCTTCTCAGACGTTATGTCTCTCCTTGGACATTGCGCGCCATGCGCCGGTTGTTGGTGGCAGGCTCGGGTGGCGTCGTCCGCAGGCTGGCCATGGCGATGCTCAAAACGGTGCAGCGCCGCGCCGAGTCCGATGCGTTCGCGCGTCGTTGGAGCGTGCTTCAGTCAGATGACTGGATGGAATCGGCGCTACCCTTTCATCATGAGGGGCACTGAGGCATGGACATGACCTCGAATTTCACGCGCCTCAACGCCAACCGGCACCGCTACCTGAAGCTGATGGAGCACCGGGGCTATCAGCACGCGCGCTCGTGCGCTCAGTCCGATCTGATGCTGGCCGAGTTTGGGCGAGCAGCGGCGCATTATCCGATTGTCTTTGCCGGCAATGGGTCAGGTGCCGTGCGTCCGGTCGTGTTGCTCTCGCGTGAAGGCTTGTCGAATGCATTCGTCGGTAGTTCTGGCCACTGGCTGAACACGTATGTGCCGATGGTGATTCGGCTTCATCCGTTCGCCATGGCCCGCGCATCGAACAGCGATGCGCTCGTGGTCTGCATCGACATGAACAGCGAACTTCTCTCGCCTGATACCGGCGTGCCGCTGTTCGACATGAATGGTGATCCGGCGCCTGCGCTGGATCATGCGATGCAGCAGCTCAACACCGTTGAGGCAATGCTGCGTGCCACCGAAGAGTTCTGTCGAGCGCTGCAGAAGCTGAAGCTGCTCGCGCCGCTGGCTTCCATCAGCCATCGGAATCTGTCGAGGCTCGACCTTGACAATTTGTATTACGTCGACGAGCGTGCATTGGATCGCTTGGGTGATGCTGCCTTGTGCGTGCTGCGCAATCAGGGCTGGCTCACACCCTTGTATGCACATCGCGTTTCGCTGATGCAGATAGATCGTCTGCCGCCCGCCGGGTCGGACAACGGACGGCGATTGCAGGACGCGAATGAAAAACCGTGGGAAGGCATGCACGCATGATGATGCACAGCGCCCCGTGGCCATGGCCTGCCATCACGATGTCGGATCGCCATCCCGCGCGCACGATGCTCGATTTGCTGAGCGGTTTACCTGTGTTGGGCTGGGAGGCATCGTGTCGCCTCGGCATGCGTGGCCTGCAGACCGGTCGTTTGTTGGCAGGCATCAATCGCGCCGCCTTGTCCGTTTCTCGCTGGGGCAAATTGTTCGACGAGGTCGGGGTTCCAGTCAACTGTCGGCAGGCGATTGAACAGGATCTGGATTCTGCTAACCGCATCTATGTCGCCTTCGAGCAGGGGTGGCACGCCGTGACACGCAAGCTTTATCTGGAATTTGCGGGTGCTGCTCGGCGCAGGCCCGGCGAGCGGCTCGGGATACTCGGCTACAAATGGGTCGAACCCGATGCCGCGTCGGAGGATCTTCGCGTTACCGAATACTGGACGCAAGAGCAGCCCGATGCGCATCAGGCGATGGCCGACCTCCAGAACAGCCCTGTGTCCGGCAAGGCTGATCGCGGCCGCGCCGCGCCGGTGGTTCATGTGCTGACACAGGCGCTTGCGCAGGCACTTGCGCTGGCGGGTCCCGATAGCGCATGGCAGCATGAGCACATCAGGGTATGCGAAGCTGGCACACCGCGCGCTTCGTTTGCGTTCAATTTTT
>Ga0194133_10008117_pt1 | contig 12349 bp, 6 predicted proteins | sample TA2KigOf40mmetaG_FD_155448 | JGI IMG/M metagenome (GOLD analysis project Ga0194133, IMG submission 155448) | Freshwater microbial communities from Lake Tanganyika, Tanzania - TA2015055 Kigoma Offshore 40m | ecosystem: Environmental > Aquatic > Freshwater > Lake | place: Tanzania: Lake Tanganyika...
CCTGAAGGGAAAAACTTGTTGCTGATCGACAGATAACAACCACCAACACCAACACCACCTATAGACCTCTTATGCAGCTACAAAAAATAAATAAAAAAGATAAATAACGTGCTGCTCACGTTTTTTTAAAGGTTTTTTTTGACAAGCTATCAAGTTGCGACAGATATGAATCAAAACACGTCGATGTGGATGTAAAAAGCGAATAAAGATGAGAAGAAGGACTCTTCCATATTTCGATTTGAAAAGATCCCTAAATTGTTTGATTTTAATGTCTGCTTGAACCTTCCCGCCGTTACATTCACAAGGGGCGAACGACTTTTCTGAAATGTCTTGTCGGTGGAAAAAAATTTGAGCCAACTGTCTTACCCCCTACTTGGCAGGCCATAATCAAACCGCATCTTTGCGCCAATCCACGATGGATGCTTCCAACCCCGCCACGGTCATGGGCCAATGCCCAGTCGGGGTAAGAAAAAAAGAACATCAAAATGTTTGAAAATACATCAGATCACCTCTCCTTTTCTTCCAATATTATGAATCAAGTCGCAACGGACAGGTGAGTTCGGGCTCGGGGATGAAGGGGTTTAATGTGTTTGGCCATGAAAATAGTTTGCTTTGAGTGAGCCACCAAAGTCTCCACCTTCTTTTTTTTAACCCGCAAATTTGTAGCACAAAAAAACGATTTTTTACCAGCATGGAAATCGTTTCTGGCGCCTTCGAAAAAAATATTTCGTCTGTCAAGAGAGCCAATCACAAAATTTTCAGTCCTTTTGTTCAGATGTTCAATACATTTTCTTTTCTTCCTTTGCGGTCAAATTGACCCAGCAAAAATCATTTTTGAGAGATGGCATCAATGTGAAAGTTTCTGTTCGTCTAAAAAAAGGCAGATTTCAATTATTTTACTACTTTGATGAACTTGGTGAGGGTGTGACTACTTTTCTGTCCATCACTATCTCTTTCTTATCTACGACTTTTCCAACAGATACTTTTTAGCAAAAGTTTGACGCCCAGCTGTTTTGTTCATCTCCACATTAATAATTGACTTTGTCCATCGTGTCATTACTCAGGAATGCAAAGTAATATTTGTTGTAGCGAAGGCAAACATTGTGTATTGTATCATCAGGCAGTATTAAACATTTCACGGAGTTTATAAACTTGGCACGCTGCCCAACGAGCTTTACCTACATATTGAACATGCGCACTTCCTTGGTAGTTTTCAATCAATCAAAACAGGTCGTCAAAAGAGTCAAATTTAAGTTTCACTAAAAAACGCATTCACTGACTGATTTCCAGAAAAGGTCGAGATGTTTGACAATGTCAATGGAACTTTTATCATACTTTTATCTACTCTTAATTGACTTGCTGACCTCCATGGAGAGACAGGGAAAAGTGACAAGATAATGATAATTTTATTATCTCCGCTCTTGTCTCATCATCAAACAATGTCAGATGAAGTTGAGCTTTAAGCTAAAATCTCTGGAAACAGGAATTTTCCTTTCCATCCTTTGCATTTTTCTAGAGAGTTGCAATGGTTGAAGCAAAAGAGTCGAGCCTTATTTGAGAGATATTTGTGACAAAATTCTACGTATTTGTTTGAAAATTTCGAGGATTTTTGGCCAGCCATCTCTTTTAATAACTTTGTGTGCAAAAAGGAGTTCTGCGAAGAAAAAACTCTCTCTTTTAAAATATTTAAGTTGAAGATAACGTTTGCAAAAAACAGGGTCTTCAAACAGTTTTAAAAGTTGGCCATTGTCGTTTAAGGCTGTGAAATATTTTTAGGTGTCTCACGACATTAAAACCTGACAGACAGACAATGATAACCCAAGTAAAATTTGCATTCATTTACCCAAGACTTTTTTCACCATTTGATATGGTTGACCCAGAGGAGCTTCAGCTTGTCTGAATCGCTTATCTTACACTCCATCTATAGCTTTTGATTTTAATAGCAACCATTTCGGATGAAAAAGATCTGTTCAGTACAAGAGCAGTATTTTGGACACAAGATCTTTTTTTCTTGTTTTGCAAACCTTGTTTATGTCCTCAGAAATGCTTTCAGATGGCTTTGTTCAGAAATTGAAGCCAGATCTCAACAAAAAGTGGTATTTTTGGAAACAATTAAAAGTGATTTATGAACCATCATGTTAGCATTAATTTGTAACGACCAATTATTTTGTATTTTTAAGACCAGATGGAGAGTTATGTTGCAAAACTGCAAATAGTCAAAGATCCACAAACTTTGACTCTCAAGAAGATCCTTTTTCAAATTATGCTTTGGAGAAGCATATGAAACATAAAAATCATCTTCGGTAATAATTTTCATGTTTTGTAGGGCTCTTAAAAAACGTTTTTGAAACGAATGTATACAAGCTAATTTTTACTTTTTTCCCTTCATCTCTCAATACCTGTGCAAGAACTCTATGAGAAATTATAGTACGTCGAGTTACGATCGTCTCATTGCTGGTGGTCCACTTTATACTCAAAGACAAAATGTTCACATTATGAGAACGTCGTTGGCAATTGCTGCTTTACGATCATCAACATGAAAAATCTTGGAGATTTGACCAGAAGCGATCAAGACTTGAGAGAATAGCAGTTCTCATGCTTATTTAAAATCAAGGCAATAAGACAGACATATGAGCTCTACTCGTCCTCTCCCATCGGTCAATTAAGTTTGGAACTCAAACTTTCTTCCAATCATCCAATCGAGTTCCTCAACCCCGTTGCTTGGATGCTGTCAAAGTCGTTGCGGCTGAAGTAACTATCTTTTATTTATTGTCCATTTTCGTCCGGCCAGCTCATTTTTACCCCAAAAATTTATCCGAAATCTTTTTGTTTCAACGTTTGATCTCTAGCTTCAAGTGTCTGGAGCAAAAGAGTCTGGCCAAAACTGTTGACAGGTAGAAAACACATTGTCATAAATCCTACTTGTCGTTGGCTTATCTCACTAAATTTCTTTTCAGTTAAAAAGTTTAAAAAGTAGTCCACGCATCGTAAAAATAATTTAAACGTTTAACTCTTTGAAGAAATATAGAGTAATTGCAATTTTATCTATCCATGATTTTTCAAAATTGAAAGTAGATTGGCAAAGCATTACAAAATGTCTTCAAATTTCTTTGGTGGTTTAACTAAGATCATGAGAAGAATAAAGATAATTTTCCTCAATTCCAATTTGTTTCAAATTAAATGGAAAACAAGAAGATAAATTTCCAGACACAATTTCAAATTGAGTAAAACGTCATTAGCTTCTATACCAACAAAGAAGATAAAACTTTTGTTAATTATCAAAATTTTGTATTTTAGTTTCAAAGCAGAACAAATATTTGTCAATTGCTTGAGGAAATCCTTGGACTATAATCAATCTTTAAATAAACTAGGTTTGGTTGGTTCACCGCATGTTTCTCTTTCTCTTTTGTAAATTTGTTGGAATAGTAAACAAGGTAATATCTAACACTTGAATGTTACTCAATTGAAAATTAGAGGTCGTTTGGAGAAAAACTGGGGCCATTGGAAATGTGTTTTTGTAGCTTGAAGTGGAGCTTGTTTACGTTTTCAATGATTGCCTGATCGTTGGACTACCTACCTAGACGAAATTCGAACATAAATCAGATCGAATTTGAATAGGCTGAAAGCCCCAGTGCGTGCATGTTTACACCAAAGATTAGATTGCAATTCAAAAAGCATAAATCTTCAAAGTTGAATCACTTGCAAGGTTAGTGAACAATCACTTTTAGATGAGCGTCAAGTGTCTAGGTAGTGAGACTAACAATTTCCAACACACTCATCATGCAAAACCACACACGGTTGGTTGAATGTGTTCAAATGAAGGGATTTCAAAACAAGTCTTGAAACGTTCGACAACTAAAAGCCAACATCACCTGGATCGCGATTTCTGCAAAAAAAATAGACTTAGTCTTAGGTGCAACGGAAATGTGAACGATTAGCGTTTCCCAACCAATCTCATAAATTCATGCTTTTGCTGGGGACTAAGGAAACACTAGGAGTAGGAGGAGACCCACGCTCTTGGTGTCTTGGCCACTCTTATAAAGAGCGCAAACCTTCTCAGGTTACAATCAAACCCTCAATTTACTTGAAAAATGATCCTCCTAAAAGGTGTTTTTAGATCTGTCATAACCAACAAAACATCAAGTAATAAAAAAATGTACCATCAAAATTATCCTCATGCGATTTTTTATTTGACTTTCCTACCTTGCTTCTTCAAGTGAAATTGCCTGGAAGCTGTAATAACAATTCGTAAATGCAGATCTTTTCAGGGGTTGCCCCCCTTTTAAAATGCCATTACAAAATATTCAGGAGTTTCGCGAAAGAAAACTAATAAACGAAGTTATTATCGTTGTAGAACGAATTTTCTCTGGAAATGTTGTTTTCTCTTAAAATAAAACAAATCATATATTAGCTGTTTAAAGTGTTGGAAGTTTCAACAAATAGTTAGTGCTTAAAGTGAGAGGAGGGAGGCGATGCTTCTACGTCCAACATTTATGACTCTCATTCTTTACATGAGTCAATTATTGAATGTTTTTTTCGTATGTTGCTTTAAAGGGGAAATAAAAGGTTTTACAAACGACTTTTCAAAGAAAACTATTTTTATGATTTTGTCCGTTGTCCTATGTATATAAAATTCTAGTGACCATCAAGGAGATAAAATAAACATATTTTTAACACTCTTTGTTTTCTTTCCCCATGTTCAAAACATGTTTTATGAATAAGACAAAAGCAAAAAGGCAATTCGATTGTTCTTTTTACTGACTCTTTACCCAAAAAGTAACATCACAATCTAATCACTTTAATGATCCTTAATGTTATAAAGCAACTGATCTAAGCAGCTTTTTTCAGCAATATTTACTTCCTCTTCTTGCTTCATTAATTCACGGAATGGATGTGTTTGTGTTGACTCACATGTGGCTTTGCAAAGCGTGTTTGAGTCGATTTATTTATGCACGATTTTGAGCACATTTGCAAGAAAATCAATTCGATGTAGGTGAATTTAAATCTAACATTGTTTTCACCTTTGCCTAGCGTATGAAGCAGGTGAATATCATTACCCAAAAGGAACTATTAACTACTACCACCCTTTTCTTTTCAATGAAACTAAAGCCTTAGTTATCTCGTGAAGTTCATATCATTAACAGTTAGAGTTCGATAAAACTATCTTTATTTTTAGTTTGAAGTGTAAGGTGTTTTGCCCATTACTGATAGAGTTACTGCCGGGTGTCAATACTTTTGGTCTGATCACAATACACAGACAAATATCTAGGTCGTATCAGTTTTTTCCTCCTCTCCTTTTCTCTATACATCATTTTTATTCTTGGTGTGTTTCTGAGCCCGGGGTTTGACTCGTATGAAGGATCAGTATATTGTGAAGAACAATATCTCAGTTGAGAGAATCTCTATGTCGGATTACATATTGGCAGGGAAGCTAATCCGGCATTGGCATCGCCACACTACCACACCAAATTCATGTTTAGAAAAGATTTTTGTTGGAGAAAAAGGGAAGAATAATGTATATCATGAAAGCATAAAAAATGAAATTCCAAAATGATTACTTTTTCTTTTATTCCATACATTTTTCAAAAATATCAAACCTATTGCTAGAAAACGTTTCTTTGTCGCCGCCAACTTCTCCACAAACATGGAATAAATTTGAAAAGCGAATTCATAGATAAACAAACATCAAGAGATAAATTGATGTCAGTCAAATGCTCATTTACGAGATTGAAAAAAGAAACTCCACACCCAAAGCAATGTTGCACTTATCATAGTTGACTATCTTGCCGGAGATATTCATTCGAGAATTTCAGGAATGGTTTTTTGAAAATGGTAAAAGTATTTTATTTTTTCACTTATACGTAGGCTTTAAATACACTAAAAAGCATGTTTACTTTGCTTTGAGTTTTCATGCCAGTAATCCATGTATAAAGCGCATGTACAAAAATCTGAGAATAATTTAATATTTTGAATGACTCAATTCGAGTTTTGGCAAAATATACGAAATGGAGACTAATTTCAAATTAAAAAACATAGTTCTACTTTGCCACCTATTGTTCAAATAAAAATGATGCTTACAAGTCCCCATGCTTCTGTCAATGATTAAAAGTGAAAGGTAAAAGCTTTATGGATCTTCTATTACCATAAAGCAGCGATGGAATTCAAATTCCTCTGCAATGGCTTGTCTGGAGTCTTTAATACGAATTTTAAATGAGCATTCAGACAATGAGAGACCATGCAAAACCACTTTAGATCGTATGATACATTTTGTCATTTGGACGATAAAGTTTACCAGGCAATCCCTACTTTGACCACAGATTTCATCACTAGAAAAAATTCTGATGTGTTTGAGTGGCCAAAAAAGTTATAATTCTTCTATAATGTGAAAGCCCCAGATTTAGTCCAGGATGTTTGTACTATGTATTGTAAGTATTTTCCTGCAAGAGCATGAAAAAATGAAACGTTAAATTCAATCCTTCCAAAATAATTATAAATTACAATACCGTCCATATATGGTCAATTCATTTCAACAAAATCACCCTAGTTTTTCAAAACACCTACGCTAAACCTGTCAGACTATCTCATCCCATCTGATACATCCTGGGGTCTGACCAGATACTTTCAAACTTTCTCAGTAATTAATGTGAATTAAGGATTATTGGCTTTTGTGCAGTTGCTCATAATTGTATTAGTCTTCACGTCTACGGAAATCGATTGGATTGGGGTGAGTGCTTTTTGAGGGTTAAACAATCCAATTTGTTTGAAATTTTTTCGGATTCGAATGCGAAGTAAACACATTCATTTTCGACCGTATATTCGGACGTACAGAGAGAGGAGAGGGAAGGAAGACTTAGATTGAAAGGGAGAAATGAAATTTCCGTCTCTTGTTAGACATCGTTTATTTTTGAAATTAGTTTCCCTGAGGAGGAAAATAGAGCAATTTTCAACCAGAAAAACACACACTTTACCAATTCCAGAAATCAAGGGTTATTTTAGTCTCACTGTATATTACAGCACTAGTATTGAGAGAATATTTAATTTCCTAGTTCAATGTCAAATGTCATTCTTCCAATTACAAGGGTTTTTTTTGATTTCATCAGTGTGACCAATTGATTTTCTTCGTTTTTGAGTGCCTGCACGTGAGACCCACCATTTCGAGCAATTTCAAACACATAACAGAGTGACAGGAAATTGACATTACACGTCAAATTCAAAATTTGTCACCATTCAGGGGTCCGTTTATGGGGCAAACTTAACCCATACGTCCGTCCGGTTCACATTTCTTCCGGTGATGGTTTGAGCTCCCCACATTTGAAGGTGTTCCATCTATTGTCGGCAGAAGCTATTTTTGGAGTCATAAATTATTTTATTAACCTATATAATTTGAAAATGAAGTGTTTTGTTATTGAATTCCCTACTCCTCCTTCTTTCCCATTAGGTCCCACATGAATGGACCCATTTCTCAACCATTGAAATAAAACAAGACATATTTTATTGACCTGTTAGTTTTTTTTATTTCTCATTTCGAGTTAAATTGCTGGTCATTTAAAATTGGATGGAAATTGAGACCATTATTGGTAGGTATCCATTAAAAAGGTCTGAGATATTGCCCTCCCTCCTTCACCACTAACACACATGAAAAGTAAGGTGGTGTCTCATGAAATCATCTGACATTAAATTCAATGGCCTGTCATTAACAAAGGTGTGTTGTGGGGCGTGATTTGAACCCACCTGTGATCTCAGGCCATGTACAGACGTTGGAATCCACGTGCGGGAAATTCACTTATGAAGACATAAGGGTTTGGCTTTGATGAGATGAGGAGGATTACTTTTTCACCTGTTAAGCACCCATTATTACCATGTGAGGCAATTTTTCAATTCAAAATCACTCAAATTATCAGTTGAATGGTCATCGTCCTTGATTCGACAAATCACCTAAAGCGAATTTTAGAAGTTTTGAGTGATGCAATGCTTATCAATAGATGAATACAATAAAGCGATTTTTCCGTTTAACTTTAAGATTAGGTGGATCTAAAACTGACTTTTTGACCCTCCAACATTTTGATTTAAAAAGACAGAAAATTTAAGTGCAAAAATTTCGATGTGATCACGACAAATGTGATTCACTCAGACTTTTGAGTGTCTATCAGAGGCAGATGTTTTTATTCGGATGGCTCTTCACATTTCCCCAGTTAGTTGGAGAATAAATCCATTTTCTCTCTCTCATTAAGAAAAATTTCCTGGCCAGCACGTGAATTGGATTTGAAAGAAAATTCTCAGACTTATAATCGGCAAGGGGGGAGGTCAAACTCGAATTACATAAAGCCCTAGCGCCACTTGTCTAGGCTCGCTCGATCGTGTTTTGTTTCAGCAAAGGGGGCTCTTTGTAGATGGTCACATTCATTCCAGGTTTTGAATCAGAAAAAGTTTTATTCTCAACCTTGTAAGCTTGAAAAAATAAAATCAATTCCAATCGTGTTCATGGCTAGTTATTTTTTTCAACTTTTCTCCATTATTCCATGTCGTGTTATGGAATTTGTGACGGGATTTGAGCTATTTAAAGCTTGGCATTGATTTTTAACACAAAAACGCGTCGAATGAAGCCAAAAAGAAGATAAGAAAAGAAACAGCTGCTTAAGACATATGGCTGCATATGATATGTCTGCTTGCTTAGTTAAGGAAATGTCAAATTTGAAATGATTTTTTTCTTCACAAAAATGTCTACATTTGCCGTGAACAATGGAATGTGGTAACATGTGCAACAAAAAAAGGTCATTGTGATTAAAGCTTTGATGAGCGATGGATCATTTTAAAGATTGATAACCCTTACTGCTGTCAATGTAGAAGAAGTAAAAGTTAAGTTAAATATTCATGTTTTAACTTATCTCAAGCTACTCAAGCATCTTGACGTTTTTCCACTTTGTTTTATTTTCTCTGGACAAGCTTTCGTCAGGTGAGGCTTTGAATTGTGAGCAGGCAATAATAACGGAAGAGAATTGTCTTGAGCGGTGAATTGATTCCTGAAAACGAAAGTTTTAACTTTTTCTCCTGGGTATTCAACTCTGACCTTGCTTTTGGTTCCATCAGCCCAAAGTTTGGGGTGGGAGCAAAAATAGTACGTGGAGTAAAACGTTAATGTAAAAACGTTTTGTTTTTCACTCTTCATTGACTGCTGCTACTTAACCTTTCAACAAACGATTTTGACCTCTTAAAGAAATCTTTTAGCCTAACAAAAGTGTATATGATTGGTTCAATCAAAAGAATTTATTTCCATGTAAGTTTTCGTGGAGTTGTCACCTCTGCATTTCTGCAAGTCGTAAATGAAATTTGATATGGATTGTCACGTGGCATCAAGCTACGTACAATCAACTTTGGAGTTTACGACAGATAAAATGTTGAATAAAAAAATATCTGACTTGTGAAAAATAATGGATTTTTAAATTTTTAGGTAAGTCTTGGAGCATGTCAGCCATCATTTCCCCTTTTTTAGTGTTATGTTTTCAATGAGCGCTGACTAATAACGAGACGTTGTGAATCCAAACGTTTTCGGAAGCTAGATCGCATAACTTTAAATTTACACCACGTGGATGGATCGATGAAAGGGTGGAACTGAGTTCAAAATTACATATTTAGTTTTGAGAAAGTGAATTTCAAATTCATTTGTCATTTTACTTTCTGCATTCTTGCGTTATGTGCATTTGGACGGACTGGTTTGTCAAGTTTTGACCGTCTGATTTGTATGGACCCCCGCCAACGGCTTAATTAACCCTTCTACTCATTAATTCTTTGTGTGTCTTTTCAATTGAGAAATAGTAAGCAGAATCTTTCATACAATTGTGAACGTGAACGTGAATTGGGCAATGATTTTGCAGCTTTCACTAAAAAGAAAAACTTTTATGACCCGTTTGAGTTATTGCAGAGATTTTACCTCACTCGTACCTCTTCTTTTTCTTTGGAAAAAACGGGAAGTTGAGCGAGTGTTTGGGTCGTCCCCGTGTCTATCTACTTACCCTCTGGACCTGATGTTTGTATGTGTTTAAAAAAGAACAAAAGAGAAAGAAAAACATTTCCAACAATTGGCAAAAAGAAGCTATGCTGGATTAGTTGAGTTATGAGGAAGTTGAGAAGGAATAATACATCAGCAGGGAGTAGTAGTCATAGTCATAGTCGTGGCCGTAACCGTAACGTCACACCGACTGTTGTGTTGGCATGGGCGAAACGGGTGTCTAATGATCTATGGAGGGGTAGGTATGTCAATATATGATGTAAGGTAGAAAGGTAGCTGCAACTCAATGCAACATTTTTTTTGACAAAATCAGGTTTGACGTGCGTCAATGGGGCAGGCACAGATTTTAAAGTCTGAAGTTTGTGACGAACATGTCAAAAATGTGAAATGGATTGGCTCAAGTTTAGAATGTCGGCTTTCAGATGATTTTCGAACTGAATGAGAATGATAAAATGAAGAAGAAAAGTTTCAGATTTTTTTGTTTTTATAGCAAACCTGTTCTCTTTTTATTTCGAGTCATCGTCGAGCTCAAGATTATAGATTACACTTTCACTTAATCAGACGTGAACTGCATAGTCAATTTAATTTCGCTTGCAGAAAAGAAAAAATGTGGCAAATCCAATCAAGGGCGATTCGTTCGTTAGATGAAAACTTTTCTCCTCGCCACAGCCTTTTTCTTTTTCCCATACTCATTTTTTCTCCCTACTAAAGATTCTCTTATGAAACCAAAATCGTAAAAAAGAACTTTTGTTATCAATTAACAGGAGAACAAGTAATTATTCTTTCTTTTTTCTTTGATTTCATCCACTATTCAATCAATTTATTATTTCAGATGCATAAGAGCATCACACTGACCAGTCCCAATAAGCATCATTGAATTAACGCGTGCCATTTTTTTGCCTTACACTCTAAACAAAATTTTGTATATGCTTAATATTATATTCATCTTGTTTAAACTCTAAATTGATTTTCAATTTAAAATCATGTCACATCGATTGCGGTTCTTCATCTTGTGCTAAAGTTGAAGATTATTGAAAATAGTGAAAGCTTTCACAGTGCATAGCAATAATAAGTATTGAGCAGCTGTAGCTATGTTTACAGAGATGACAGAGCCACTCTGTTGGGGTCAAACCATTTAAGAATGACCATCTGCCCAAAAAATCACCACACTTTTATTACCTTTCAAACACATGCAAAAATTCTGTGCCAGTTATACTTTATGTGCGACACGCTAACACTGAACGGGTCAGTGATGGTAAAGAGAGTAGAACCAATTGTTTTGTCATACCATCTACACACAACAACGAACGAATGGAAAGATGGATACAAAAAACTTTCCTGTCGAAGACAATGGACACAGACAAAACGAGAATTATTGGATGAGATTGGAACGACAGTTTGAATTTAGGGAAAAAAGGAGTTATGAATGCAGAGCAACATCAAAAAAAGAAAACTTCGAGCTAGAGGACAATTAGATTGCATTGTTCGACAAAAGTTTGCACACTGTTTTAAAAAAGGCAATTGCTTGTCATTGAAATTCAAACAGAAGAGAGAATAAATGAATAGATGGCCCTTTTTTGTATGAATATAAACTGAAAGCCACAGTCAAAACTCAAAACTCAATTTCCATTCAATCTATTTAAGTTACAGATTCTGTAGAAATTGTTTCAGAGAGAGATGTCAACGATTTCATCACGGTCAATTTGTTATGAAACAGCTTATGATCCATGGATAGAGATTGTCCACAAACAAAACAAAAGCATGTGCGTGATTTGGAGGAGGAGAAGGGGTTCATCCTTGCGTTCGCCGTTGCAGTTTAGGGCCAAGGATCAGAGAGGAAAGTAATTATTGAGATGGTCAGTTGATTTATTCGTTTCGATTTTCTGATTCGCTTTTGCGTCCATCTGTTTATACTCCTTGTATTTGTTCTACTTTAACATCATGTCATCTCAAATCTGTCATTTTTATCCAATTCCTTTTTCTGATGCTTTCTAATTGCAATGTTTATCAAGATGACCCTTAAAGAAAAAATCCACGTCTTTTTTACACATGTCTATAGATTTGATACAAAGCCTTTTGAACATGAAGAAGACGAACGACACTAATACATCAAATTATTCCAAATAGAGTAACAAAGAACGGTTTGTCTTGCTGCTAATCAATATTCCTATCAAGTGATAAGCAAATATACTCGGAATGGAGCTTTTTGTGTGTAGAGGACACTCTGGATAGGCAGATTTTTTTGTTCGATACCTGTTTGATTTAGAATATCCAAAAATCCTACTTTTTCTCATTTTGTCGTCCTTTCCTCTCCAAGACCAGTAGGTTGTCAAAAGATTTTTC
>Ga0194133_10008119_pt1 | contig 12348 bp, 11 predicted proteins | sample TA2KigOf40mmetaG_FD_155448 | JGI IMG/M metagenome (GOLD analysis project Ga0194133, IMG submission 155448) | Freshwater microbial communities from Lake Tanganyika, Tanzania - TA2015055 Kigoma Offshore 40m | ecosystem: Environmental > Aquatic > Freshwater > Lake | place: Tanzania: Lake...
TTCTTCAAATGCTGCAAGCTGCTCTTTCAGCCTATCATTGTCTTTGATTAACTTCATCATGTAAGAACTTTGAGATCCGTCAGATCCTGTATCGCTTTCAGCCTATTAAGAGTTGATTCATACAATATTCTTGGTCTCAAAAGAATCATTCTTTTGTGACATTAATGTGAGACAGTAACACTCTTTTTGATAGAATCTGTACTGGATTTATCAAGGTCAAAAATGAAAATAGGATTAAAGGTATTATTTTTATATAAGCATTGAATTCGAGTATATCACTCACTCGGTCTTCAATTACTTACCTTGTTTTCAAAGTGACTCGGCTTGTTCCAATACTTATCTACTTGGCCAAGTATTTCTTTGGCGCGATGGAGTTCCTCATGAAGGCGGCGCAGTTCTTCATCAAGGTCCTTGTTTCTTTTTTCATACATTGAAATCTATAAATAGGCGGGCATAAAATTCATTCATTACTGATTTTGTATCACTTCTCCTACCATATCTAGTTCTGACGATTTTGTCATCCCTTGAGTGGAGGATGATGTTCCAGACTCAGAGACGGGCCGCAGTTTTCCCCGAATAAGTGCAGACATTTCGATTCGAGGTTCTCCGGTTTCAATGAAAACTGGTCTTTCATTGTGAGTTACAACTTTAGCTTTGTTTCCAGCCAGCTCTAGTTTGAGGATCTTCTTGGATCGCTCTTCCACATCGCGTTGTAATCCTCTTATTATCGACATACATTCTTGGTTTAAGAGTTCCTGGAAGTTATGAAAAATAACACTTTTGATTGACATTTTAAAATTGTTCCACAAGAGAAAATTAAAATATTTTACCAAGTCAGAGACACGACCCTCAAGTTTAGCTACCAGTTTGGGATCATGAGGTTGATGTCCCCGTGACTCAATCACTATTGGAGTTGAAGTTTCTACCGGCCCTCTCACAGATGATGGATGATCTAAAAAAATTCTAATTCATATAGAAAACAATAAATTTTTCATATTTTTCAAACATTTACTTGAGGATTGTTGCTCTCTGCAAACCTTGAGGTTATGAGTTGTTGCAAGAAGGTCATGAAGTAATGCTTCCACTAATGGTACAGACTCAGGCACCAAAGACTTAAAATATATCTTACTGAATTACTGATGAAATATTACTCATTTTCAATAAGCTTAATTTACCTGAAAATAGCCTAAGTCGTCCAATTTGTGCCGCAACTGGCGAAAAGTTGTGGTAGCCATGGGTGAAATTCAAAAATAGTGTCAAGTATCAATCACCATTTTTAAGCTCAGGAGTAGTTGATTGATAAACATCAGACTTTTCTTTTTCAATTCAGTCTCTGACTCAAAAAGCTGTTGATGTAGGTTGTGAATGCTTTCTATCAGGTATGACCATGAACTATTGGAGAGTACAGACACTGTTGCAAAAAAAGTCTTTCAGGGGATTCTTCAGAAGAAAGTTACTTCACTTTTGTTCTTAATTCTATGTTCATTTTATGTCAAACTCAGGCATAGATCTTTATTTCCAAGACAATTTATAGAGGCTTTTTAAACAAATAAGAATTAAATACACTCACCTTTTTCTTACTCTGATATAGGGTATTTTTGAATTATAGAAAAGTCACTCGATCGCATCTGACATTTCCAGTAAATCAAAGCTTTGACACAACTTCATCCCAGAATTTCAACTGAAATGAATTAATGATATTGTATAGATGGTCAAAAGAGGGAAAATTGTAACTCAAAATAATGGAAGGTTTCAAATTTGTGAGTTTGGAAATTATTTTATGAGACCCAAAACAAAAATATTAAATGTTTACTTTTCACTGAAAAGACAAAAGTTTTCAGGTCGCCATTAAATTGAAACAAATTTTGAAATTTGAATTTTGAAACTTTCCCGAAAAACAACAACAGAGAACAGAGTGCCAGATAAAACATTCATTCAATATTCTGGGAAAAAATCTTTCAGACTAAAAGTTATTAAAAACTAAATCGGATTTTTTGTTTACGAAAGGGAAAGGAAGCAATATTTCATTGGGAGACATCGTTTCAATTTAAAACTAATGTTAACTTGCTTTTCGATCAGCTTTACGTTTTTGGGAAAAAATGAACTCAACTGGTCAAAAGTTCTTCAATCAAGTTTCTTCTATAAACTAATAAAAGTAAAAAGAGTTAACTTAATAATTTAAAAAAATAGCCAGTTTTGTAAAAAATGATCCAAGAGCATATTTTGCAACTGCATTTGGTAAAGGCCCTGTCCAATGTCCATGTTGGGAGGTTATAGTTGACCCCAGACCTGCAACTCTCATGTGATGCAAAATATCCATTTTGAGCTTTGAGGTATCATCCAAACAGGCATCACATAATAGAGTGCTCCAAAGTACTAGGATATTATTACTTTCATGAATTAGTCTTTGGTTAGTTTTGATCTTATGATTTCTAATCCTGTGGGATGTCCCCACTAATGTTGCATAGCTTGTACTTACCATTGTGATACCATGTCGATTCGCCTACAGATTTTTTGCCTAAGATCGTATACCTAATGTCGATTCGACTAGAGGGAATGGACGCCTAATGAAGCTAACTAAGCCTAACCTAACCTAAACTATCCTTGTCTAACCCAACATGACCTGACCTAACCTAACCTAACTTTACCTAACCTAACCTAACCTAGCCAAGCTTAGCCTAACCTAACCTAGCCTAACCTTACCTACCTAACCTAACTTAACCTAAACCTAAACCTAGCCTAGCCTAGCCTAACCTTACCTAACCTAACCTAACTTAAAAAAGTATTAGACTTTACAACAATTCACCACACTATTTTTGTGTTTTTGTGTCTAGCAGTTATCTGAACTTTTCTTGGTTAAAGTTTGGGAATGTTATTTTTTCTGATGTAATCATTTTGTGTTTTTAATAATTAAATCCTGATTGTGGTAACCATCATGTTAGATGATTATTTAAAGACAAATCCTGGGGTCAAAGATTTGCCTCGACCGGGGATTGAGCCCCAGTCTCCCAGTCCACAGCCAAAAGCTACAACGGCCCCACATGAACAAGTTAAAAATCTAAAGTCCAACTCCAAATTATCAAAATTTGATATATTTTTTAAAAACCATGAATTAATAAAGTGCTTTAAAATCTGAAAGGTTATTTAGTTACTAAAATGAGCAAGTTTTAGAGTCCATCTAACATATTATAGGTAAAAGCTGTTGGAATATTGGACGTAGGCTCGAGGTTAATGATTTCAATTAATAAATAGAGCCACTGTTTGGTCTTTGGCTTTATAATCCTAATTACTCAAAGGGCCTGGTGTTAATTTGTAATTGGGTAAAAATTGCTGGTATGCCCAAGGATTGGGGATTGTCAGTTGACTGCATGGTAATCATTGCGCAGAAGCAGGGGATAAATTTTTTAGCCTACTCTTTGCTAAATCTCTTTAAGGTACATGAATAATTTTCTCCTGCAAAACTGAAAATGAAAAAGTTCATCAAAAATATTTATTAAATATATAAGATGGTTTGTAACATTACAAAAAGTTTTTTAAAAGCATTGGTTTACAATTTAAGGGGAGTTGCAAATAAAGCTTATTGTGATTGTTCATATCAAAGTTTCTTTTTTATGGCAAGATATTTTGGAAGGTAGAGTGTTTCAAAACTATTATCACAGAGAATTTTTTGGTGCACTAAGTTAACTTCTCTCACTATAGTCTTTTTTTTCTTGTAAAGGTTACCTTTAAAGCTTGTTCCAACCAAAAATATCAATTTTTTTTCTTTTTTTAGACCTATTCTAAGTTTATCTACAGTCTGGAGTTCTTGGTTAAAAGCTCCAGTGGTTTGTCGGGATGCTTCTCTGTTTTGAGGTAACATTGAGTAATATTTAACAGAAAAGAGTTCTGAATTATTTTGTTCAGTCTTCGTGTGTTGAGATGTTCCCCATGAATAATCTCTTACATTTTGAGATGTATAGACCATGATATAATTTGGGAGTAAGAAAAAAGTCCATTTGGTTCCAACAGGAATTTACTTTCCAGGACTCTAGAAAGGAAAAGAACTTCAATTACGTGGCCTCAACACATAAAATTTTCCACTTTTAGCCAAAAACTAAAATCTACATACAGTTTTTAAAATTCAATCAAAATATTACGAATAAATCATTTTTTCGTATAAAAACTATTGTTACCCTGGCAGGTGTTCTTCTGAAAAGTGACATTCTCATTGGACCAACAGGGACAAGTAAAAAGTTGAACTCTGTCTGAATTTCATCGTCAAGGGTTATTTCAAAAGCATGAAACATTTTGGCAACTGTAATGTACAGTTTTACTTCAGCAAGTCGCTTTCCAGGACAAGCCCTTTTGCCAAAACCAAATGGAAGTACAAGGTTATAATCACGATTCCAGCTGGGGTCACAATCATCCATCCAACGTTCTGCACAGAAACAGCATAACTTTTATAAGTATTTAACAATAATTCCTTTTAAGATTTAACCTGGTATGAATTCTTTTGCTCTGGTAAAGTTTTCTTCCTGTAGTGCTGCTAGCCTATGGTGACAAAAAACAATACTTCCTGCTGGAATTTTGTGTCCACCTTTGACCTCCATTTCTGTTTCAGTAATTCTGGCAATCTGAAAATTTTATGGATGGTAAGATCTGATTCTTGAAATGTAAAATACTAGAGTTTCTGTGGTTAACTGCAGACTTTTACACATTTACCTGGTCTGCTGTGGGATAAATCCTGAAACTTTCCATGATGCAAGCTTTTAAGTACTTCATTGATTGAAAGGAGGCTGATGTCAGATCAGCCCCACTTGAAAGATGTTCATCTATTTCCTCTTGGAGCTTCTTTTGAACATTTGGATGCATCGCAAGGAGTGCAATAGTGAAAATAATAGAGTTTCCTATTGTGTCAACTCCTGCTAATATATAATCAACTGCTGATGCCTTTATGTCTTTGATATCAAGAGATTTGTCAGCCAAGAGCTGTCCAACAATACTCTTTGAGTCTGAATAGTAGTTTCCAGTAGCAACTTCGAAATTTATGGTATCATCCACAAAATTGCCAATTCTAAAAGTAAATAAAAATCAAAGCTTTTTTCCATAAATGAGCTCAAAATGAATTACCTATCTAGTAAGTCATCCTTATACTTGACCATGTTTGTGAAAACACTGCTGAAATTTTTTGGAAGATATTGCCACCTTTTGTTTAAAAGAAGGAGTGAAATAAGGTAATCATCACTATAAATAAAGTATTGCAGTTCTCTTACCATGGTATACCGTATGTGGCTTCACAAGATGCTGTCTGATAACCCTCAAGAGATTTCATGATACTAGCCACATCCATCTTTATTTCAGAATCCATAAATCCTAATCTACGGTCAAGTGAGACAGTGCACACCATTTCCAGGGTTGCTCTATAAATCTTCAACCAAAATTAATATTTATGAAACTGCTTTTTCCAGCTTAACTTTAAAGATATTCTTTTGTTTAACGTTAGAATGTACCTGGTGCTTGAATTCATTAATCTGATGGTTGTTTTTCATTGCCTGTGTCTCCAAAATGTCAATAAAGTCATCAATAATTTGACAAATTTGCGGAGCATGGTTTTGGGGGGCTTTTGTTAGTGGTGGTGTTAGCTGGTTGCGAAGCTCTTTCCACTTTTCCCCATTTTCATTAACCATACCAATGTTGTTGTAAACATCAGGTCTAGTTTTGCGATAGTATACATCAGCAGGATTGTGTGGACGAAGTGGCAAGTCAGACCTTAAAAGTCATAATGATAGGATTGAAATTTGGCATAAAATTGCAGAAAATTTCTTTACAACCTGTTTTTAACCATTGCCACTATATCATCCTTATGGAAAAGGTGGATGAGAGGGAAATTCATGAACCCCTCTTCTCTTACAACTGGTCCATAACGTTGGTACTTGTCCTGATTGGATAAATGATACTTGCTCCTGAAATTCAAAAGCAATTTAATCATTTTACTTAATTAATCACATTAAAGTACATAATTTTTTAGTTTTGATGAAATATTTTTCAAAACTATCCAATTTATTTCATGGAAATAATTGAAAGAAGGTTTGCTTACCTCGAGTAAGGTCCTATCTTTGAATAAAGCCACAGTGCACCGACGAAAGGTAATGATAAAGGTCCAGGTATATTTTCAAGTCCGTTCTTCTCATTTTTACTAATGTTCAATCTTGTAATGGCAGAAAAAAGTTGTTTTAAGAATCCCTCCAAAAACTCGATGAAAAAAAGGCCCAAGTGCAGGATAGGTTTCAAAAGTTGAATGACCTAAAAACAAAGTTGATTATCATTTTTGATTTTAAGAGACAGTTTTGACTGAATTGCTTGAAATTACCACAATCATAAACATTTTTTTTATATTTAATGAACAATCCCACCATGGTATCATTCAATGCACAACTAAAGGTCTTTGTGATGGATTATACTATCTTAAATGCATACTCAGAAAGAAAATTATTTTATACATTAAAGATTTTTATGACTTTAGAAAACCCATTTCCAGAGGGTTAATCAAAAATTTATTTTTATATATAAATATATATGGACACAAAATAATGATTATGATTATGATGATTTATTAGCTCATTCGCATATACATTAAAAAAAATTGCATTTTGCTTAGGTGGTTAAAAATATCTAAGCTTAATTTGTGGTGGAACATTTGACCTTTGAGGTAATATACACTTGACCTTTGAAAAGTTTAGTCTGACTTTTTACATTAGGCTTTGTACTTGCAAGAAAAATTATGTCTGAGTCTGAATTGGGTCTTGTTTTTTGAAAAAAACTTACGACTTTTAACTAAAAAAAGTTTATCTTTAAAGATCCTTAGCAGTACAATAATGAAGAAAGGTTAGGTTTTTTCTGAAAAAAACTTTCTTGAAGCTTTTTGAAACAACATGCAGCTGGACAACAACAAGAAATACCATGGCTTCAACATATCTGAGGGCTTAAACAAAAAAAATTTGCCTGGCAGATGTTAGATGAACTCCGGCTTGCAATATTTTGGCAGTACACCCAACCAAATTAGTTGTCTTTGGCAACAATCTATTGTCTGATAAAAAGCAAAAGGTAAATTGTTAATTCTTAAAATAACCCTGCATGAAGTTAAAAGTCATTTATATGGTTTTCCATTTTGGAAACAAAACTAAATTAAGATTCTATTGCAGGCAGACATTTTTTCCATAGGATTGGTTATGCTGATTCTCCTGGCTTAAAAATTTCAATTTCAATTTGAAAGTTACAATATTTACTTTTTTTAAAAAAAGGTGCATTGATAGAAAAATCCTGAACTATTTTGTACTTGATTTCTTATCTCGTATACATTAAATTGAGTTTTTGAGGGGAACTTGGCAACGAAAAACTGTTTAAAAAAGCCATTACATTTTCAATCCAAGATTATTTTGGCGGAAAGTTTTTCAACAGCCTGAGTGCAGTTTGAGTTGAAATATTTCTTGCTGAACTTCTTTTGTCCAAAGGGGAGATTAGAGTATAAAAGCAAGAGATTTATGTTTTTATAAAAACTTTAGATCCAAGAATGACCAACTGTCAAGGACCAAAAGTTGGGTCAATTCGAGAGACATTGACAACCATTTCCACCTTAAACAAAAGTTGAGAATTTCTTCGATCACCTTTTTCAGTTCGGTACGAATATGAGATCGGTTACCAAGGCCCTCAGGCAAAAATTTCAAACAAAAACAAAAGATTGAAGAAAAAGGGTGGGGGAGGGAAGGAAGGAAGGGAAGAGAAGATTTGACAAATGAACCGAAAATCCAAACAATCCAAAACACTGGTGGACCAGCAACTAAAAATAAAATCTGGGAACTGTAAAGAAGGGACTGTCGGACAAATGATAAGCACATTTTATCCTTTCACAGATGACCAGTTCCAGATACCTAATCCATCACTTATGGTCCAAGGCAACGAAGAGCCTCCAACCACCATGGAATGGTTAGCTGAATTTTAAAAGAAGGGAATGTGCACTTATCAAAAAAAAATTTGACTTGAAACAAAGATGAAATTGAAATACAAAATGGATCTCGCACAACCCTTTCTGACTTTTGTGATGTGACCTAAAGGCTTTTTCACTGGAGCCCATTGTCTGTTCTATTGCAAAAAGGATCTAAAAATTCAGCTTCAAGACAAACCATTATCATCTTTACCCAGACAGAATTAATGTTGTAAAAATGGAATAAAATCAAGCCAGTTTTTACAGACCAATAAAAATTAAGAACGTAAATTTTGCAACAAAGATATAATGAAACAATCTTTGTAATTGCAACAGCTTGGTTAAGGTAGCTTAATTGATAAATGGTTGTAGAATTCATAGGGTGAGCTAAACCAAGTATATGAGCATACAAAGTTGGACTTTCTTGGCTTTGGTTGAATTCATGATTATTTTTTTAAAGATTGTAATAAAGAAAAGAAACACTTTACCTTTAAAAAAAACTGCATGGCAGCCTTAAAATTTTGCTTGGTTTGGAGAAGACCTCAGTGAAAGACAGCAAATGAAAGACTGCAAACAAAAGTGTAACATTAAGTATGTAGCAAAGGTGCAATCAAAATTTTCTTTCCATCCAACCTCAGTCTCTGCGCAAACGTCTTTCTCTACATCCCCTTCTCAGCCATTATGACGTTCAATTCACGGTTGAAAATGACTGAAAAAAATGGTTCATGAGCCAATTTACTTTCCGCCATGTCAATGTCTATGTTTAGTAATAAAAGGAATAAATATAAAATCCAACAGAACAAAAAAAATTCACCGAACCAACAGTTAATTGGAAGTAATGCTAGAAACTAAAAGAAATTCCGCACTTCTCAACTTAAAATATTATAATTCAGCTAGAAAGAAGAGCATGGAAAACAAAAATGGCTGAATTTCAGAAAGATAGGTTTTGAGACCTTACAAACCCACAGGTAACCTTAGTGATTACCTCAATAAATAATTTACTTTGAAACTGAAAGTGACAATCCTTCACAAGATTGAGAAAAGTGTTTTTATGATTCTTGAGAAGTCACCTAGGAGCTAGAGCTGATCTTCACAAATTTTCAGCCTTGTTACCAAGAAAAAAGGTACACTTATGGGCTAAAGTTTAACTATGCCACTGATTAAACCTCTTTAAAAATAGCTACTTCGCGTGCTTTATTTTGAAAATTTGAAAATGAAATTTTATTTTTCTCAAATAATTCTATCAATCAGCTCAATGACCTTTTAGATCATTCTTAATTGTCACACCTTTTGCTGATCAACAAATTCATTTCTTTAATAATACTGCCCTTTATTTTCTTCGAATATTAGCTACATTACTAACTGTAAATCTAAATTCCTAGCTTTACTACCAAGACTGACGGCCAAAACTTCCTGACTGCTAAATTCATACATCCAAGTTATGTGTATACCCTCTTGCTCCTCAAATAAACAGATAGTGTAACAATTGTTTTATTTATTTGGCCCTCGTGTATCCTTTTACTAAAGTATAGCCATCATTTAAGCAGATTTCAAACAAATTTAACCAAAATTGTATTTTCATGTTTTCCATTTAAATCCATTCATTTACATTATGATAAAAATTGCTTTGTTCCATCAAAGATCTTTTTTACCTGCAGTGCACGTCCTAGTGGGTGGGTAGAGTCTTCGCAATTACTTAGTCAAACCTAAAATAGATAAATTTTTATTTGGGGTAAGACATGATAAATTGCATTCAAATCAAGTCACTATCCCAGTATATTAAGTGTGTTTGTAACAGCACACTTACATTTCACAGAAGTTCAAATAATTGCATTTCAGGTCGATGTCCTAAGTTTTAGGTCTTATGACCTTTTTCAAGCTGAAATAATCACCTCGCTTTCCTTCATTCTCTTCAATCTAAGGTGCAGAGAAACACCAGGACAGGACGAGCAGATCGAGATCCAACCCTAAAATTAATATTAAAAAATAAAGCAAACTAACAAAAGTTAGGTACTTAGGCTTCAAGGGTAATGATAACCACTTTTATACATCTCAATGCATTGAAAATTTGCCCTATTCTAAATCAATCAAGGCTGTTGTTGAACTAGTTTCGACCCCCCAATTAAGATCTTGACATTTGACAACCTTGTCCCTCCCTTGCCCTGTCTCAGTGATTGTCTTGACTGACGTTCACATGTGGAGTGAAATTTTTTATAAAAGACCCTACAAAGTTGATGGATAAAATTTTTCCAGTATTTGAATTTAAAAAATCATCGAAAAACACAGCACAAAATTTCAGGTAAAAAAACCGAACACATTTGATGGTGATGCTGAAAGCCTCAAACTTATTTGGTTATACAGAGTGGCTGATTTTGGATTTTATTACCTGACAATCAAAATTCAAGGGTAAAAATGATTTTAAATGAAAGTTTTAACAGAATTTTGAATTGTTTCGAGCTTTAAAAAGTGAAAATAGTGAAGTTACCCTCTTTTTTGGGTGGTGAATGGTGCTATCAAAAATGAAAACAAATTTAGTTCTTAAGCGGGACAAAAAAATGTAAACAAATTTAGAGGTTGCGTGATAAATCAAATCAAATCTAGCAAAAACAAAAAAGTGTTTAAATAATTGAAAAAGTCATCTAGAACTTATTTCAACAATTTGAAGACACCCACCTCCTCTCGCCTGCACTGTCAAAAAATTCAAATGCTGAAATTTCAAAATTTTAAATGTGGAAAAAGTACAGCCACTTGTTTTCCTAACTACTTTGAGGAAAATTTAATTTAATTTTGAATTCAATTTGGGGTGAGTCGATACTGAGCCCAAGCTACAAATTACTTTTAGCAAAATTCTCAATTTGCACATTTAAATACACCAGCTGCTTTATAAAATAATTTGACAATAAGTATTTTTACTATTGGATCTTTGAGAGTTTGTGTCTTGTCAATATTTGTTGATTTTTAACTTTTTTAGAAGCTGGGAGTTTTTGTTATTTCATATCGCTTTCTTTTTTGATCCATCATTATTGATGCGCGCGCAAGGGAATCACACCGAGCACGGCATTGAATGGAGCAGCCGATAGCCGACACAGTAAGCTGCGCTTGGCTCAAAAATCGACAGCAGCATTTTATATTAAGCAACTGCAAAAAGCTAAGCGACAGAGCTGATAAAAAAATCCAAAGATTTGGATCTGTATATCTATTTCGTCTTTTCACACATTGAGGCATCTTGTGCAGGTTATCCATCCAGACAGTCAGGCCGAAGTTTTTATTTAAACGGAGGTTGATTTTCTCGCGACTTGATCGATGAAGACGTGTCGGGCCTTTGCACAAGTTTCACACTGAAGTAACAAAGAGCTCTTTATTTGTTCCACATCCGTTGCTTTCTTTGGGCATTTATTCAAAATGTTTTGGCGTTATAATGCAAATTCCGTGAGCCCAGTTGACACAGCTTTAGACAAGGAAAATGTGACATTGACTGAGCTCCTGGAACTTGAGGACATTATACAAGAATGTAAAAATCAAAACAAAAAGTTGATTGACTAGTAAGTACTATTCGATATTTAGACTAGTTGTGGTGTTTCAAGTCCTTGTTGCCTTTCAGCTTAACATGCGGTGATATTTTGTCTAACCTGATTGACCTTATTATTCACGAGCCTCCTGAGGAGCTTGAGGCAAGTCAACGCTTCAAACTTCCGAACGTTGCTGCTGAGCTGTTGTCTTGCGAAGTCTCTCAGGTAATTTTAGTTTGAGCTTAAAGTGGTGAAACTGTCCAAACTGTCTCTTAATACCATTTAAACAGGTTAACGAAAAAATTTCCAAAGAAAAACATCTATTAGAGCGCTTGTACTCTTTCCTCGAGACTTCTGAGACTCCATTGAATCCTTTATTAGCGTCTTTCTTCACCAAGGCCTTCGGTGTTCTTATCACACGAAAGGCTGAACAGGTATCAATTGGCAGAGTGCTTTTTAAAGACGAATGGACCTTAAAATTTTGACATCACTTTTCAGAACTGGTACAGCTTCCAAGTGACTTGTGTTAATGTGATCGAGTTTCTTAAAAAGAAAGAATTCGTTTGTCACGTTACAAAGCATATATCTACGTCAGCAATATCAGACCTTGTCATTAAACTTATCACTGGAGTTGAAGGAAATGATACCAAACAAGGACTTCTTGAGGTACAACTGATTTATTCGAAAAACAGCAGCACTTTAGTGTGCTGGTTCAACATGATGAGTGCTTAAAACAATTTTTGAAAATGAGTATTTAAATTTTGATTTTAGTGGCTCAACGAAAAGGAGCTCATCGAATCTGTCATTAGTCTTATTAACGACCGTTACGATCAAGATGTACATGACAACGCTTCCAGTCTAATAATTGACATTTTAAGG
>Ga0194133_10008121_pt1 | contig 12347 bp, 24 predicted proteins | sample TA2KigOf40mmetaG_FD_155448 | JGI IMG/M metagenome (GOLD analysis project Ga0194133, IMG submission 155448) | Freshwater microbial communities from Lake Tanganyika, Tanzania - TA2015055 Kigoma Offshore 40m | ecosystem: Environmental > Aquatic > Freshwater > Lake | place: Tanzania: Lake...
AGATACTATGATGATTGATCTAAATCAGCAAAATGAAGGCATTCTATTATGATATTTTGGACATGGTAATGAATGCCTTTATGGCTCTGGCTTTCTTATTGGCTGTCCTCTTTCCTGAACAGCTATTGTTTTACACTGAAAAATTAGAACTAAATATTAAAATTGTTTTGATGGATATTAATTTATTTATACGATCATATTTGATTTACCGTAAACTGAAGGCAGATTCTCAAAAAATGAATTTTGATCTTCCTCAATTTTATTACACACGCATTCAGGATCGTAACTAATGGCTAAGCAAACCGCAGTGGTCTTTGAACCGGCACCGCCCAAGCGTACAAGAATTGGCGATGGGCGTCGAGTTAGGACTCGCCTTGCACAAGGTAGAACCAAAAGAAGTTCAGCCCGTAAATTTTATAGGGGCCAAGGCAAGGGTTAATCAGATGAATTTTAGGACAGCCGCAATTTCGGACATTATCGAAGAGGTTGATCTTCTTTTCCTGGAGGAAAACGTTGCCAAGGCCGCTGTCCTATTGTTCAATTTAAACAAGGAACGCCATGAATTATGGTTGCAACTAAAAGTTGCTTTGCTGCATTCAGCCATTGGCCATAATCAACTTTTTTTAATGACAAGCATTATAGAGGTTGCGGAAAAAACACATTTGTCTCTCTCGTTTCATTTGGTTCCAGGATTGCACATTGCAGCGCAAGAAATAAAATGACTGAAGATAGCTTTGATTCCTTAAATAATAATGATAAAAGCGAGGAGCTATCAGACGAAAGCCCGAAATCCCTGTTGGCAACATGCTTTTGTAACAAAATATGCCAGCAGGAGCCTGGCTATCAAGGTTGCAAACTTTATGATTTATAGGTCCTGTTGATCAGTATCCCGGTAAACTGTTTTTACCGATTATCACAGGGATGACCGAGTTTCTAAAATCCGCGCCTAGTGCAGAGGCAGTTTTTTATCGCACATATAGTCGTCGCAAGGCAGATGGCACCAGGGAGAACTTTTGCGAGGCAATGACCCGTTGTGTTAAGGCTATTGCTCAAACAGGCAAGTTTACCGTAGAAGAAGAAAACCTTGTACTTCAACAGGCCTTGAAACAGGCTTGCTTCCCGTCCGGCAGAGCTTTCTGGGTTGCGGGTACCGAATGGGCCGAGGACAGTACAAATTACAGTGGTTGGTATAACTGCACCAGCACAAGAGTAAAAGATTTAGAAGCTTTTGAGCTCATTATGGAGCTTGCCATGATGGGATCTGGCACGGGAGCAATGTTGGAGAAAGATACAATCATATCCTTGCCAAGGATTGAAAATACAATTGACATTGTGTTTATTACTGACGTTGGCGGTGTTGCGCCTAATCAGCGGGAGCAGGAAAGCTTTTTGGTTGAGCCGCGAGAAAGCAACGAACCTGAGTATGTTCTTGTGGTTGGGGATAGCAGAAAGGGCTGGGTTAAAGCTTATCGTCAAATCCTTGAGCTCGCATGCGATCCAGAGGGTGAAGACATTCCTTTAATTATTGACTTAGGTAATGTTCGTCCATCCGGCGAAAAACTAAAAGGTTTTGGCGGCACTTCAAACCCAATTAAGCTTAAGGAAGTTTTTGAAAAAATTGTCTCCTTGCTCAACAATGCAGTTGGCAGAAAGTTAACAGCAATCGAATGCTGTTTAATAATTGATGAGGCTGCAGCCTGTGTGGTTGCGGGCAACATCCGCCGCAGCGCCGGCATGCGCCAATTCTCTTGGGATGATACAGAGGCAATTAACTCAAAGGCTAATTTATATACGCAGGATGAAAATGGGAATTGGCGTGTGGATCACAAAAAGGAAGCCCTTCGAATGGCAAATCATACTACTTGCTATCATTTCAAGCCAACACTTGAAGAAGTTGAGGAGTCTGTTCGACAGCAATTTTATAGTGGTGAAGGCGCCATACAATATGTTCCACAGGCCCTAATTCGCGCAAATATTGACATATTAGATTCCCCCGATGTTCAACAAAGATTTTTAAAAGAATATGCCAAGGGCAAGGAGTTTGCCGAGCATTTTCTTGTTCATTACGCATATGAAAAAGGAATTACCATTAACAAGCGGGAAGCCGAGCACCGAATCAATCGCTATGGCTTGAATCCATGCGGTGAAATCATTGGTACAGATTTCCATTGCAATCTTGCTGAAATCCACTTGAACACTATTGACCCAAATGATCGACAGGCTCAAATTGATGCATTTAAAGCGGGAGCTCTACAAGTCGCTGCTTTATTACATCACCAATTTAAGGATGAAAGATATCAATATAGTCGTAAGATTGATCCAATTGTTGGAGTTAGTTTTACTGGTCTTTTTGATTTCTTTGTTATTGCTTTTGGCGCTGAATGGCTTGGCTGGATGATGAAGGGTCGGCCCAATAATAATTTGGGCAGAAAGTTTAGCAATTCTGAAATCAAATACTTGTCACTATGGCGAAGTGTTGTCAGGGAGACAATCAATAAGTACTGCATGCAACATGGGTTGCGTGTGCCTAATCGTATGACGACCGTACAACCTGCTGGGACAAAAAGTTTACTTACGGGCGCCTCTTCTGGATGGCATCCTCCCAAGGCTCAGCGATTTATTCGCAGAATTACATTTGGCAAGACCGACCCCTTGGTGTCTGCTTTGCGGGACTGGGGTTATGCGGTAGTACCAGCACAATCCGCTAGAGACGAGCATGGGAAGTTGCTTGATGACATCATGGATGATCGAGTCCATGAAGTCTTGGTTGAGATCCCCACTGAAGTATCCTGGGCTAACTTATCTGGTTGTGATGAATTTGATTTAAGCAAATTGCCTGTTGAATCTCAATGGTGGCTATATATGCAAGTGCAACAATTTTATACTGAACATAATACTAGCGCTACGATTGAATATCGACTTGAAGAATTGACTGTACTCTCTGATTTGATTTACCAGTCGATTAAAAATGATACGGGTTATATATCGGCAGCCTTATTGGCACGGTTTGATGCTAATGAGACCTTCCCTCGTTTGCCATTTGAGCCAATCGATAAGGTTACTTATGATAGACTGAATGGCGTTTCCGAATCTTACCGATCAGCACTTCCACTTATCTTCAAGAAAGATAGGGTTGACTTCCTTGAAGTTTTAAATCAGTACGATAAGGCTGATTATGAATTGAAAGGCAGCGCTGGCTGTGACAGCGATAAATGCCTTTACGAGGCGTCAAAAGATAGCGATCAGGCTGGATTTCAGGTTCAATTATGAGCACTCTTGTCGACCACGAAATTAGAGAACTTTGCCGTAAATCTGGCTTGGTAGAGCCGTTTGATGTCGATCTTTGTAATCCCGCCAGTATAGACATTAGGCTTGGGGACACAATTCTTGTAGAGGGTCGTATTTGCGGCCCCGAACAAGAACGTTCCCGCTGGATAAAACATAAAATTTCTGATACTGGTTACAATTTGGCACCTGGACAGTTTATCTTGGCACATTCATTTGAGGTAATTAGAATTCCGAATTGGTTGGAGGCCACTTTTCATTTAAAAAGCAGTCGTGGGCGAGAGGGTCTAAATCATCTTCTTGCAGGATACGTCGATCCAGGTTTTAATGGCCGAATTACCTTAGAACTTCAAAATGTAAATAGTCGACATAACGTCGAACTTACCGCTGGCATGCGAATTGGCCAGTTAAGGTTTAGTAAGCTTGAACATACCCCATTGCAATCATATGCCGTTACTGGACGATATATGAATGATATGACAGTCGTTGCAAGCAGGGGCTGAAGGTAGACTAATAGGAGTCGCGTGATGCGACAAAATATATTTTGCCGTGAAGGCTTTACCTCGCTGAGATAGCAATGCTTGGAGTTCCTCATCCTACCGGCGATCCTATGCTGGTTTCCTATCATAGGCCTGAGCTCTTGAGGCAATTATCTTCACTAGAAGTTGCTGCAGATTGTTGGCATTTGCTCGATTCGACATATCAAACTCAAAAGGGCTCACATAGCACTGTAAAACAAAAATATCTTCACAAAGAAGAAGCTGAGCCTCAAAAGGCTTACCAAGAAAGATTACACCGTGCTACTTATGCACCAATTTATAGAGATAGCATTCGGGCCTATGCTGGCCTTTTAAATAGATTTCAATTAATTGATGCTCCATCTTCGATGGAGAATGCTGAAAAAAATATCGACCTTCAAGGTGAGAGTATCCAAAGTTTTTGGAATCGCTGTGACGAACGCGCCTTAAGAGACGGTGGCGTTTACATCATGGTTGACATGACCCAAGAAGAAGAAGCCTTGAACTTTCTTGACGAACAAGAAAGTGGAAGGCGCCCATATCTAATTATGATTGAGAGGCAGGATGTAATTAATTGGTCGGTTGTGTATGAAAACGGTCGAGAAAGAATTGCCCATGCCACAATACGTCAAATGAAGCAAATTCCAACGCCAAATGGATTTGGTGTTGAGATACAGCCTTGCTATTATGTCTTGCGACCTAATTTGGTTGAAACATATATGCTGGAAAAAGTTGGTCAACAATGGAAGCAAACAAAAATCAATGAAGTTAGAACATCTTTGCCCGTTGTACCACTGGTTTGGTACGGAGCCACTGCTCCGCATTTTGCTCAAGGAGATCTCCCCTTAAGTGGCTTAGCTGAATTATCTATTCAGCATTTTCAAATGCGGTCAGACCTACAGGAACTGCTTCATAAATGCGCGATGCCTGTTCCCGTTAGGACTGGCGCAAGGATTGGACCTGACGGCAGACCCACTCCTTTAATTTTAGGCCCAAATACGGCTGTTGATCTTGACGCAGAAGGTGGCAAATTTGAATTTGCTGAACCCTCCGGCAGAAGCCTAGAACGTCATCAGGCAGAGATTCGTCATGTTGAAGAGCTGATGGATCGCAGTGGTCTTAACTTCTTATACGGAGCAAACATCAAAACGGCAACCGAGGCCTCCCTCAGAGCTTCTCAGATTGCTTCTCAAGTTTCGGCTTTAGTTCGCAATAAAACCGCAGCATTCAACATGATTATGAGGCTTTGGGCGGCTTATAACGGTGAACTACCTGAGATTACGACTGAATCCGGTATTGCGATGAATGATAGCTTAATCAATAAACCGTTGGGGGCCAGTGAGATTGCCCAATTGGTCAACCTGTTCTCTCAAGGCATTCTTTCCAAAAGGACAATTCTTGACGAACTGCAACGTGGAGGTATTCTTGATCCTGATTTAAAAATTGACGAAGAAATTGCCAGGACGGAAGAGGATCGTCAAGAAATTTTAAATCAGTCAATCGAAGAAACCATTAAAAAACAGGAAACTTTCGGGTTATCACAACAAGATTCTGATGATAACCTCACCAACAACAATCAAAATCAACGGGATTCTATAGAGAATCCGCAATCTCCCAAAAACTTACAATCAGCCGCTCAAAGGGCTCAATAAAAGCATAGATTGTAGTAACTAATGTCAGATCATGGTTTTAGCACGTTTTGAATTTTACCCAGACAAGGCAGAACAGTTTGCCTGGCACAGTGGGCAACAGATTGTTGAGGTTTTGTTCGATAATGTATTTGACCTGATTAAAACCTGTCAAGAATATGAAGATGCGATTGCAAATTGCACTGCTATGATGGATGGTCAAATTATCGACTTACGAGCATTTTCTGCTTGAAACACCCATTGCAAAATGGTAAATTTTACCGTTCCTATGGTGGATCTTTTGCCTATCAAATCATAGCGCCAGTTTGCCGTTTGTACGATCGGGAAGAACTGCCTTGGCCCTCTTGTTCGACTGCTTGGAGAGGTAAGCAACCAAGCTGGAATCGTATAGGAGTGCGATTTGTCCCCGACCTAACAGCTTCGAGGTGTCCTTCATATGTAGTGCATGGGAGCGATTTGCAAGGAGCGGGCTGGACTCAAATTTTAACATTTTACTGGGTTCGGCTTGACGACAAAACAAAACAATGGTGGTATTATAAGGGTCCAAGGTCAAAAGAGCCGCCAACCCATCCATGGGAAACAAACTTGAACCTGGATTCTGGAGTAGAGTCTTAAAGGAGAAAGGGCTCGAAAGCCCTGGCCGCGACAAAGCCGTCGAGGACACTCTTCTTTATATACAAAATAAAAAACAAGCGAAAGATGATACAAGAAGGGAGAAAACTGAGAAAAAACAAACCCGGAAAAAAAAGAAATGATCCCATTCAGTGCAGTTGTTTTTGCTTTAAAATGGAGGCATTATAAAGCATTAAAATGGAAGATTTTAAAAGGGTTCAAAGTAACGCTTATGATGAAGCAACAAAGAAACTTTCTGCAGTTGCGAATCTTACGCCCATGAAAGCATTTCTCTTTTCTGTAGTTGCTTTTGGCGTATACGGATCCTTATTTTCATTGTTCGCTTGGCTAATATCAACAATGTTTGGCCAGCCCTTTTGGGCCTGCCTAGGACTTGTTTTTTTAATGAGATTGTGCTTAACTTGACAAACTACGGGCGCGTAGCATAATGGATAATGCAGCATCCTTCTAAGATGCCTCATGGGGGTTCGAGTCCCTCCGCGCCTGCCTGCTCCTTTAGCAATCTGGTGAATGCAGCGGACTCATAATCCGCCTTAGGCGAGTTCGATCCTCGCAGGGAGCACCTTAAGCCCGAGTAGCCCAGCGGAAGAGGCAAACGACTTAAAATCGTTTCAGCGTGAGTTCAAGTCTCACCTCGGGTATTGAATCATATGATGTTTATACCGCTAAACTGGACCGAGTGACCTTACAGTTATGGAATGCATTAAATGTGGTTCAATTAGCAATTTAGTTGGGTCTGAATCGCTTAATGTCACCATTAGAAGGATCAGGGTTTGTCCCAAGTGTGGCCATAAATTTTTAACATACGAGATTCCGCAAGTGGATTTGGGACGTGCTGAAGCATTTGTCAGGACTGGACACACCCGGTAAACTACACAAAGCAGTTGCTTAGCCGACTGCTCGGGCTTTGCCCGCTCTGGCATTGGAGGTCAATGTCGTTGAGTTCTGTTTTTATTATTGATTAAAAAAATTTGCACTGCTGCGGCCCTGATTGGTTGCTCTTTCACGGCTGCAGTAGAACCGGCTTATGCCGAAAACCTGGGCTGTTCCTACGCTACTCATTACGGCGTAGGGGATGGTTACCACGGAAAGCGAACGGCCAGTGGCGAGAGGTTTGATGCTTACGCACTAACAGCAGCGCATCGACACTTGCCTTTTGGAACGAAGCTAAAAATTACAGATCAACTTACCAAAAGGTCAGTGGTCATTCGTATTAATGATCGAGGTCCATTTACACAGGAACGCACCCTCGATCTGAGCTACGGATCCTTCGCCTCAATAACAAGACCATCAAGGGGCATAACAGAAATTTGTATTGCAAAGATTTGAAATTGAGTTTTGGGAGCTATAATTATGTAGCTCCCTCTTTTTTTTATGATTTTTTGCTTATCTGAACAAGAAAGAGCTTTGGCCCTTAGTGAGGCTCTAAGGCGTCAAATGGTGAATGAGCAGCTTATGCTGACAGGACGCAATGGGGGGGCTTCTACGGGTGAACTAGCGCTTTTTTACCACAAGATTGGTGCTGCTGGTGAAGTGGCTGTTGCATCATATCTTGGCTTGAAGGGTCATTTGTTTAAAGATAAAAATCCCACAAGACATTCATATGATTTACCACACAAAATTGACGTAAAAACCAGGGCAAAGCATAGTTATGATTTGATCGTGCAGCTTGATGACAAGAGAGACAAAGTTTACTGGTTGGTCACAATAGAAAACAGGGAAATTCGGATCCAAGGGTGGATACCGCATGTAGAATGCGCCAAAGCAGAGTATGTAAAAGATCCTGCCGGAGGTCGCAGGGCCTATTTTGTGCCACAAAAAGCCCTTTATTCACCAGAATCATCGACTTTGTGGGTCAGTAGACTGAACAGATTGACAACTGAGGCGTGACGTGCTATAGTTGAAATGTTTTCAAGGGAGAACCCATGCGTTCCAACAGAATGCACACCCAAAGGGCGGTCGACGCCTTACATAAATACCTCGATGGCAAACGATTCCCTCCGATGGTATCGGCTGATACAAAGGCAGAGATCTTGGTGGATGACCATGGCAACGACCAGGGAATGCTTTTCTCTTTGTACGATCGTCCGATTATGAAGATTTTTAAAACCAAGCAAAAGATCAGTGATATTTATGTTTTCTCAGGATTCTATTATGATATTGATGGCAACCCAACCAAAACAACAAGGGAAAGATTAAACGGACTACTTGATGCGCTGGGTACAGAAAAGATCATACCCTGTGGCGTTCGAGTTATAATCGATAGAGAATATAGCATGGTATATTTAAACCATAATGACAACAAGATTGCATTAAACAAAAATTACTGTGATGCAATTGGGATTATCCCTGATCCCATTCAGTTGCGTTTTGGCGAACTGGATCCGACAAGAGATGAAAAGGATAAAAGCATTGTTTTCATAAAATAAGGTAGCCTAGCGTAGTTGTTATTTCCCCAATGGCTAAGCCGGGTTTATACGCCAATATCCAAGCCAAGCGTGAGCGAATTAAGGCTGGCAGCGAAGAACGTATGCGTAAGCCAGGGGCCAAGGGGGCTCCAAGTGCGGCAGACTTCAGAGCTGCGGCCAAAACAGCCAAGAAGAGGAAAAAGAATTGAAAAATAAAAAAATGACAACTGCCGAAAAGTATGCTTCTTTAATGAAGCAAACAGAACAAGCCGGGATGTCTGTAAGGGAGAAAGCTGGCAAGCTAATTGTATCTCGTAAGAAAAATGGCAAGCAAAAAAGATCCAAGACTTAAGCGGGCTGGGGTTGAGGGATACAATAAACCAAAAAGAACTCCCAGCCATCCAACTAAAAGCCATGTGGTTGTTGCCAAAGAAGGCAACAAGGTCAAGACTATTCGTTTTGGCCAGCAGGGTGTCTCTGGTTCACCGGCAAGGCAAGGCGAATCCGCTGCTGACAAGACAAGGAGAGCATCATTCAAGGCTCGTCATGCCCAAAATATTGCACAAGGCAAGATGTCCGCCGCCTATTGGGCTGATCGCGTCAAGTGGTAGTTATTCTGCGTTTCTGCTAAGAGATATCAATGTTGTCAATAATCCCATTAAAACAGCAATAGATCTGGTATCGGCGTCTGTACAACCCATTGGGCTGGGATCAATTTTTTCCGATTGGTCTGTACCAATATATTTGGCATACCAAGGCCAAACAGTTGGCAACACATAAAACCTGCATGATGCCCATTGCAGTGTCGTAATCAAAGCAATAATTGTTGATAATCCAACAATTGATTTCCAAAGCCAAGCCGGCACAGTGCATCCCTAAGCTAGAGTAGTTTCCCCACGGAATACTTTTTTTGTTTCTTGTTGACCATGGGTTTGCCTTGGGATATAATTATAGGACTTTCGATCATTCTTGCAGGGGTGATTGTTTGCATTGTTTATATTTTGATGCTTGATTTTTTAGAAAAATGACAACAAAAGAAGAAGCCTATGACAAATTGTTTCATGGTAAATCAAATATTTTGCAGGGTGAGGTGAGCAGCGCCAGGGCTGACGGCTCAGAAGATGAAAAAAAATTTACAGAGTACGTCAAGGCAAGACCAATAAATGATTGGGAGCTTGACATCTCCATGTCATGGCCGTATAATTAAGATGTCCTAAAGATAATTTATGACTTTTGATTTGGCCTGCTGTCTTGACAGTGGCTGCCCTGCAAGGGAAAACTGCTTAAGATGGACTCTTAAAACTGATAGCCCGTACCAATGGTATGCTGATTTTCGGAGAGGCAATGAGGAATCATGTCAGTATCAGCTACCGTTGCTACAACATGAACCACGTTCTTCGCGATAGGATTGCCAGGAAAATGTGGGAAATGTGGAGCGATGCAAACAAACCTCATTTAGATGGTTACAACTGCCCAAAGGAATTTTATCTTATGGCTGAAATAGCAATGAAATGTGTATGCAAAGAATTGGATGACATGATACTTGATTTGATTAAAAACCGATTGGAAAAACTTGTTAAAGAAGATGAATCCTGAAACTAAGCTTACAAGCTTCGAAGATCTTTGTGAAATCATCTCCAAGGAATTAGCTTATTTTAATGACGGGATTGAAAATACGTCAGACGAATATCGAGCCGAAAGCGTAGCTATTGCTACCTGCGTTAAGAAGCACATCTATGAGTTGCTACATTCGGCTCCTGCCTCTACCTTACGTCAAGACCTGAAAAAAATTTTTAATTTTCAGGCCAATTCTCAACCTTCCCAAAATGATCTTCAACCAAAGATTTTTGATCAAAGCATCCGAAGGGTATTTGACTCAGGACGCAAAATACGTCGCAGATCCTCTGCAGGCAGCGATGTATGTTACAGAGCAGACAGCCATCAAAGCCTGGCAAAGCCTCAATTCAAAAAGTTCAAAATTAAACGCAGAGTTGGTGATTATTGAAGTTCCCCGCGAAGCCTGCAAATGGGCCAAAATGTCAGCATGAAGAATAAATCACTATGTATAGCTTTTGTTGCTGGTTTTTTAGCAGTATCCGGCATGCATTTTGCTGAGATTCATCATAAAGATGATTCACATGAGAAATTCATGATTAGATATTGCAAAATAGCATCAGAACCAATCCCTTCTTTCTGTAAAAAATATGTTAACTGAGCAGCACCTTATTAATCAATGGCTTCAGCTCAAATCTCAGTTTTCAGAATCCTCAACGGAGGAACTGGTTCCCCTGTTTGCAATTGAAATTTTAAGAAAATATGGATGGCCTTATAAGCCTTCTAAGATTCAAGATTCTTTGCCACCTCTGAACCAAACATTTTTAGGCTACTACCCAGAGGTTGGCTGGTTACTTGATTTTTGGCAACCCGATTATGTACCGCTAGACATTGACACGCCTACACATTGGCTGTCAATGAATGTATTGCCCAACCCCTCTTTTTTATGACTTTACCAAGTCCGGGCTCTGCTTTTGCGGTCAAAATTGGCTGCACTTGTCCAATTCGTGAAAATCATTATGGTGCCGGGGCATATGGCGAAAAAAATTTATTTTTTATTAACCATCTCTGCCCAATTCATGGCATATCTGCTTCGCAACATGGCTTGCAAAATTTTGTAGGCCTGCTAAATTTTGACCAGCAGCAAGGCTGCAAAACTTACGCAAAACCATGAACTCCTTCCAGTTTTCAAAAGTAAATCTGCTCGAAATGAGCAAGGGCGATATGCCTCATTTTTTCGTTCATGATGGTTTTTTAACCATCACAGCTAAGCGCCAAAATGAAACTATTATGATCAAAATGCCATTTGATCCTAAATGTTTTACATTGTCAAAAGTAATTGAGCTACCGCAGAGGCCAGCTATTGACATCAAAAAAGCTACGGATGCTCCGAAACGCCGTAATAGATCTAGTGCCAGCATTCGCAGGGGTGACAGCCATCCTTTTTCTTTACTTACTGAACGTAAGGTCAGAGAAATCAAAGAGCGCTTGAGTAGTAAAGTTTTTATGGCGCAATTTCGGTGTGTTTCGGCGGCGTATGATGCCATTGGCAAAGAATATAATGTATCAGGGGCTTGCATTTCGCATATTAATGCTCAACGAACGTGGAGGCACGTTGTGTAATTATTGAGGCCACCGATCAGGTGGCTTTTTTATTGGTACCTTTATAGGTTGAGGACTAATAAAGGGCCTGCCATATTGTTGTTATCGAAACTTATTTTTCGCAATTTATATTTAATGCTCCTAAAGCATAAAAAGAGGGCAAATCCGTCAAAAATCTGAATTTTATTACCGCTCGGTGTATGGTACTAAATAGCTAGATATACTGCCTTTGAATCCATAAAAATATGGACCTAACCAAGTCTGCCAGGCGCCTCTACAAACCATCTGAATTGCAGGAGAAGGAATTGATAGCATACAATATGCTGATGAGGGCGCGTAAAAGAGCAAAAAGGGAGGGCTATGCCTGTACCATTGGGTTAGAAGATATTATAGTACCCGAAGCTTGTCCGATTACAGGTGAGATTTTGGTGGCTCATAAGGGTAGATTTTTTCATAACTCGCCAACTTTGGATAAAATTATTCCAGAATTGGGCTACATTCCTGGCAACGTTGCAGTTATCAGTTTTGCAGCGAACAATATGAAATCAGGATATTCGTTTGATGATTTAAGATTTTACTGTTTAAATATGATCGAATGGATTGATGATTACCATTCCTTAAAAGCCCCCAGACGGAATTGAACCATCCTCTCCGCTTTACAAGAGCGGTACATCGCCACTTAATGCTTTGGGGGCCGA
>Ga0194133_10008125_pt1 | contig 12343 bp, 6 predicted proteins | sample TA2KigOf40mmetaG_FD_155448 | JGI IMG/M metagenome (GOLD analysis project Ga0194133, IMG submission 155448) | Freshwater microbial communities from Lake Tanganyika, Tanzania - TA2015055 Kigoma Offshore 40m | ecosystem: Environmental > Aquatic > Freshwater > Lake | place: Tanzania: Lake Tanganyika...
TGCCGCTTTTCCGTCCTCCGACCCCCGACCCCGACCCCGACCCGTCGTCTCTTTGTTATTGTCTTTCGAGCTGACCTTTGAAATGTCGCCCAACCCGAAAGGCCCTCTTTAACCTGAGTTTTGTCGCCGGCTGATAACGTCCCCTCATGGAACAAAATGAGGCGTCTCTCTTAATGATCCCACCAGAAAAACCTGATTTTTCAAAAAGGTCAACCTTTTGATTGACTTCGTTAAGGAAAAACACGGGCACAAGTTTTTTTCGCCATGAATGTTGGGCACCCCCCCGTCCCAGCCTCCGATCGCGTCTTCGAGATGCCCGATCCATGCCACTAATGGGGTGTCCGGAGGTGGGGCGTACGTAAAAACGAGGACAACGCGAGACAGTCGTGCCCTAAAAGTGGAATTTTTGTTTTACACCGTGGCATGTTTGGATGAGACTGCACGGACCCCCGTTCGATTTGTATCTCTGAAAAACTTTTGCAAAGGTTTATGGCCCCAAAGTAAAACAAATCTCATCAATGGCATGTTTCAGACAAACGCGTTGGAACAATCATTTCCCTTTTTTTTGGAGAACAAAATCTTAAAATTTTCACTTTAATTTTTTTCGAGCTTTAAAAAAAAAGTCTCTGAGCCTCTTAAGATTTGTTTTGATTGAACAAAAAGAATTTATTCATGAAAAGAATCCAATGTATAAATTTAAACAAAGTCTTTTTGATCTCATCACCTCGGTTTTTTTATCTTTGTGTGTGTCAAAGCAGTGAAGAACTCAAAGGAAGTAAATTGAAACAAATTTCAAGTTACAATAACTACTCAAGATAAAGTAAAAAAAAAGATTTTTTTTTCACGTAGGGGGGATTTCAAAAGGGGGAATGAAAAAATCTTTAATAATATTCATCACCAATCAAAAATGATCAAAAAATATATATAAAAAATCAACTGGGGTTTTTTTTTTCTCTCATCCTAAAAGCAATTTCTGTGGATTACTGTTATTGATCAAATAAACAAGATTTTTGTGCAATTTCATTTTGAACTGTCGTTTATCTGCAATAACAAGTTTAATTTTTTTCTTTCTTTCTTCCTTGAACCCTGAACACGTGCAAGTAAGTGTCTCTCTTTGTCCGCAAGGATTTTGAATGGAAACCAATTTAATTTTTGACCTCATGCAGATTGTGATGAAGTCTCATTTGGTCTGTGATCCAATCCAATGATATAATAAAGGGTCTTCATTGTGAGGGTATCAGTTGTGTGTCACTACTTGGCTGGCGGATCATGCACTTTTTTTCTCGCCATTGCCAGCCATGTTGTTCTGAATGAGCCCTTCGCCACGGGGGATCCTCTTTTATCACACTCCTTCTGATTCATTGTAATTTGAAAAGCTGGTTGGTGGTTGCTCGTCTTGTCTTTGCTTCCATCCGAACCCAACAAACAGTTCAAAAGTGAACAACACCTGATAATTTAACAACTTAAGGCCATAATTCGATTATAGGAAGAGTTGATTTTGTGGCCCAGCAGTTGGAATCATGTTAAAATCTTTGTTTCCCCTCCTTCCATTCCGCAGAGACAAGAATAAATAAGACAACCCATGACTAGTGAGAGACTGCATGTATTTCAGAATTAAGGAGGTGGGTGTGAAATCACCAGGAGGCTATAAAAAGTATCTTTATTTCACACCTTAATTTCAAAGGGAAAAATAAACTATAATAAAAAGAGTGATAAACAACCCTTTGTTGAAGAATAAAAAAGAACCAATTAAAAGTTCAAACAAGTGCAATCCTACCATTAAGTAGGATCTATCTTCTTCTATATATTTAACTAGCCAACCGGGGCCCTGCGCTGCCCGGAACCAATTTTTTGACAACAGTATAAAGTTAACCATCCGACCATTTTACGTTGCACAAAGTTTTTCCTTTCGTGATCTGCTAAGGTTTTGGAGTTTTGGGTACCCTGGGGTCAGGGGGTTGGGTTATCAGAGTCATACTTGCGTTAAGAACCGTCCCTGAGTTGGTGTGGAGGTCTGAACAAAATTTGGTGGACATTGGATTGGTAGGTACATCATTACAAACAGTTTTTTTTTATATAAATAGAAACAGACTGCTTGTACCTATATATGTACGTACCTGTGCCCCTCTTTCACACGCTAACCGCCAGACCAAATTCCCCAAAATTTTGTACAGACCTCCACACCAACACAGTGAAGGTTCTTAACACAAGTATGTCCCCACCAACCCGACCTCCTGACCCTAGGGTACCCCAAACCCCAAAACCTTAGCAGATCATGGTAGAAGAAACTTTGCTTCACAAAAAAATGCATTAAATTTTTCCTGGGCAGAGCCGGGCCACCGGTTAGCAAGTAGAAAATATAGAAAAGACTAATTTTAATGAATGATCTCTCTGGAGTGAGTTTGGGTGACATTTAGAGAGTGAGCGAGAATGTAAACCCAATGATGACTTTATGAATAAAGAAAAGTATCCATAATGAACTGTCTATTGATGGGATCTGAGCCCTTCTAGAGGACTGGGAGCAATACAAAAAGGGGTAGCAATATAAGGAGTTGCCATCAGAAGGGATGCTGCTATTGAAGTGTGATTATGTGGAATGTGAATGAACAGAACATTTGCATTAACAGTATTGTAAAATGAGAAATAGAGTAAATATTACAATATATACTTTCCTTTTGACTTTTTGTCAAACCGTTTGTTCGGACAATTGAATTGATTTTTTTTTCTTTCTAGCTGTGACGAGGATTAGTTCGTGTTAAGTCATCCGTTGAGGGCTGCCCTCAGGTATATAAGAAACTACTTTTTTCCTCCAGCTTAGTGTGTATAAGTGGCCCAAATCTGATCCTTTTGATAAGTAGATTTTCAAGTTTGAAAAAGATTTCTTCAGGTATGAACATAGGAGAGCAAAAAAAAATACAAGCTGTGATATTTCCTGAGCAGAAATTGTGGTCTAGCTAACATTACACACACATGAAATTAGCTTATTAAACGTGTCTTCTTCATTGTTGTTGTTTGAAATCCCTGCTGCAAGGCTTAAATTGTTCCACCAATTATGTATGTCAGCTTTCCACTCAAGATTTGTTCTTTTCCCACTCTCAACAACAACTGACCAATTAAGCATTGTTAACGAAGACAAAGCAAACCAATCAAATAAAAAAAGAGACACTTAAAGGAGACAAATATGAGAAAAGAAAAAGAAGATGAAGAAAAAAACCTTGATTCTCAGATGCCCAATTTCACAACTCAAAAAAAAAGAAAAGGGATTGTTTGAAAATACAAAGTCAACTAACTGGCATGACTCTGCAATAATAAGAGATTTTTTTTTCAGTAGTGAGGAAAATTTTTTCCATTTAAAATTTTTATTCTCGCTGTGGTCCACAAAACATTTTGTTTGTATTTCTTGTCCAGCTCAAAAGCAACTCTTCATTAGACGATTATGAGTTGTAATTAATGAATTTTGCGCCCTTCAATTTCATCTCTTTTTTGTTTGCTCGTTTGAATAAGTTCGGAAATAAGGGTTAAAATAATTACAAACTGAAGCCGAAATCTTATTTTTGGACCCTCTGAACAAATTGTTATGTTGGTAAAAAGAAAAATCAACATCATTTTTAAAAAAATATATTTTGTGAGAAAATTTGCCAATCTGTTATGGCTTTAATGCATCAATCTGATAGAATCGTGAATTCAGTTCATAATATACCAATGACTAATTATGAAAGGTTGTTCAATTTGGCAATCTTTTCTGAAATGGAAATATCTCTTTTAGCGTGTAATGACTGACGCCTAGATTCCATCCACAATTACAACCCCCTTTTTTGACTGTATTATTTTTATAAACCAAATTTGCATGCCAAGTAATTCCTCCAAATGGATGGACATGCTTCGATACTTACTTTCAAATCGATCTGTTTATTCAATTAAAAATGTCGAGATTTTTTTCCAAATTTGTGCTCGACTAACTGGAAATTTTGATTCTTCATAGAACATCGTGACTCGTAATTGACAATCATGCACAAGAAAATTATCAATTTTATACACTTCATTAGCCAGCGTGATCTAGAAAAAAAACCCTGCATTTTTTTCTCCTCTTTGAATGGATTGAAATGTAGTTTTTACTCTGAAAGAAATTACAGGCCTACGACATAATCCTACCAGGAATCATTATTTTTTTTCACTTTCTGATTTTAAATGTGATCTCCATCTTTTTCTTTTTTTTTCAACGTGAAATAAAAATTAATTTTATGTGACTCCGTTGCGCATGGATTTGATAAATAGACAAACTTTTACCTTCAGTCTTGTATGATTGATTCCAGGGATGTGATTTTTTTTAAAATTTAGCTGAAATAAACTTTTTTTTTGCTGCCCATTGTCAAACAATGCCAATTTTTTTTTAAGTATTTGTGAAAAAATGTGAAAATCTTAAGTGAGTTGTTGTTCTGATCTTGCAAGTGGTGGTTGTCGTCTCCTGTGGCGGCAGGGGTGGGTGGAGTTCTGTAATATTCATTCAAGTGACCTCATCAAACATTTATAGGAAATCTCTCTATTCAAAAACTTTTCTTAAAACATCTCAATCAGCAGGCATCATAATTATTATGCCAGCTTTGAATAACATCTAGAGATTTCTCCCATGATTGAGGGGTGTCCCCCTGGCTTCATCATTTTGTGGTGGTGGTTGTTGATGTTGTTGTTTATCCACTCATTCATTGCCACCTGAGTTTGATAAGTAATGAGGTCACACCTTGTCTTTGTTCTTCAGAATTGCTTGTCATCTTCATTCAAAAGGAAAAATGTTTGACTGATGACTTCATTGGAAAAAGGTTGTCTGGCAGAGGTGGGTGGGTGGAGGGGGGGACCACCCAGCCCCAAGCCAACCCAACAAATAGAATTCCTACTCTGCAATTCAAATGATGTTGATACTTGAGAGAAAACAATGTTTGCTCACGTAATGAACGTCTGTTTCGTAAAAATGTGTAATTTAAAAAAAGGAATAGCACTTCTAATATTTCACAATCATCAGAGCGAAGAAGTCCGCTCCGAATCAAGTATTTATCAAAGGTTATGATTATCTATCTATGTTTGGAAAGAGAAATTTGCCACGGAAATTGTCTCTCTCTCTTTCTGCAACGTTTCGTCCAAAACCTGATACGCTTTTCGAAATGTCAGCGAAAAGCACACCGATAATTATTTGAAATTTGGACAAAATTACACAGTCAGGTTCAAATTGTCGTGAGAGAAATCGAAAAATTATTCATCTTACCATGCTGGATAAGAGATGCACTTAAAAGGGGAAAAAATCACTTTTTTCCATCACATTACAACACAAACGAATGGAAAAAAAACATTTTTCCAATTGCTCAATTCAACAATTTTAGATATCATTTGAGCATGACCAAAAAAAGGAATCATTTTTTTCCATCTCTGCCTCTGTGGTGTTTTGAATTGTTATTGTAGCTCTAGAAAAATCATTTACTACATAAACCGACATTCAATCAATTATAAACGGTGTCGGAAACCTCTTTTTTTCCACCAAAAAAAAGAGCTAAAAAAGAATCATCCGTTGCACACTTAATCAAGTTGGGAATTTTTAATGCCTTTTTCTTCATGGCTTTGTTGTTGTTGTTGCATGTAAAAAGCAAGAGCAACGATGCCAATTAAAGTAATACACCTGGCTGTTGGCAAAACTTGATATTGTCATTAGAAATCAGTTTTTAAAAATGTTTGATAATATATATAATCGAATGGTTGATGTAAAACTGTGATTCCGAGCGCATCGAATTGTTCTTTTTACTGTTAAACGAGTGCGGCCACATCTTCTTGTTGTAAAATACTGTAATTAATTTCGAATTAGATTCGCACTTTCTAATGTGACATTTTTTTCAAGCTCTGAAACACACACACACACACAAAATCGGAGTGAATAAATGCAAAATAAAAAAAGGTAGTTTCATTTTTTTGTGTGTGTATCTTATTCTATATATCTCTAACTGAACAATTACAATTACTTTTTTCTATTTGCTGCTAATATGAAATTGTGTGTGTGTGTGGCTGACAACAATTTTTTTTCATAATTTTTTTCTTTCTTTCTTTCTCTTGTGAGAAATGTTTGTCTAGAAAGCACCTGTATCACACACATTTTCTGATTAATGATCCTAAGACAGGGAAGGATAATGAGTGCTTGGATTGGATTGGATTGGGTGGTGTCTCTGCTTAGCTTAAATCATATTCTGCTTTGTCTCTTATCTATCTCCATTCCATCTGTTGGCATTTTGACACTGACTGTTTTATCACGTTACTTCATTCTTATACCTAATCTGTCTTCGAGTTTCTGTCGGCCACAAAATAGTTTTTAATCTACCATATTAGGGTCAGATTCCATCCAACGTCTAATCTACTTAACTCTGCATTGTGTTGCCCTTTTGAGCAGAATAATCGAGGAAATTTTCTTGAGAAATGAAAAATTTTTTGAAATGTATTTCTTTTTTGTCTAATGGATTTGTCTTGATTGTTTTTTTTTCCTTTTCTAGAGGGAGGAGGAGGAGGAGGCTAACAGATGGATCTGTTCACATGAATAGCCAGTCATTATTATAAGAAAGACAGAGATAAAAAGTTGTTGTTTGTTTTTTCCTTGCTTCTACTTCTCTACATGTTCTTCCATCCACTGATGGGCAAAATCGATAAGTCAAAAACTCGAACCAATTGCAACTTTTTCAAGTTGACAAATCTTCCTTTTTCTCTCTTATGATTGCCATCTTGCAATGAATGACATGATTGGGAAGATGGGAAAATGTTTGTGCTTCCAGAGACCTTAATCAGTTGATTTTTTCACACATCCAGATAAATGTAGGTGGATGTGACTTTGCATAGACCAGATAACCAAGTTGGCAATAGGCAAAGTTTAACAATCAAAATTATCAGAAAGTTTTCTGGGCTGGAAAAACTGACAGCCAAGCTGGTTGCTGCATGGGGAAACTTGTTTGACAACTTCCAAAAAGATTGGAGTCTTTGAAAATTGACACTTTTAGTTGGGCGGGCGAGCCGGTCAAAAAATGATGCTGTTTTGACATTATAGAACAATAAGCAGTATTAAAATCATAGATTTACCTCTTTTCCCCCCTCAGCTAACAATTACATTAAAATAAACGAATTGATATGATGAGAACTTGAAAATTCGTGGAAACAATTTTCCGCATTGGAAGCACAAGTCGCCCTGTCATTAAACTCGATGTCACTTCAAAAAAAAACCCCACCAAAATGATTCAAGCAGCAATAAAAGTTTTCCTTTTTTTCTACTTCTTCTCTTTCCTTTTGATATATATAAAAGCTTCTCATTCAGACTTGAAATAATTAAAAGAGGAAATTGATCTTGATTTGTGAATTGTGAATATTTTCCAGACTGTTGAGTGGTTGTGGGGGTGTGGGGGGGTGTCTCAGTATCATCATCATGTCATGCAATGACTTGAAAGGAAGAGAGATATTTAACCAGGAGTTCAATGTATTTGATGGGTGAACTTAGGTCAAAAGAAGCCATTAGTAAGTTGTACGGATTGAAAGAGAAGCCGTCAGGGTCTCTCTCACTCCATATACACACAGACCTAAAAAAAAATGGTTCATGATACACTGTCAAACATTATGAAAAAAATTTAAAAATATACTTTAAATGACAGATATAATGGTGCAAGGAAAACAAAATTTTCATAATTTTGTCATTCACTTGTGAAGTAATTGTTTCAAATGAAATGTGATGTATTGGTAGGTGTTTTTCAGTGCATAAAGTTGTAACGATTTCATTTATCCGTTCCCACGTTAACTGCAATTACCTATTTCCTAGGTCGGGACCCATACAGATCACCCACCTAAAGGCACAACAGCTTCTTCTCTCAATTGTCTTTTAACCTGAGTCATTGCTGTTGCTCTGCAGGCTTTTAATCAACTTCACATTTCGAATAAAACCTGAATATTTATATTTTCAATCACATCCAAACGACTTTTTTTTCATACTCGAAGTCTCTAATTAATTTGTTTAATTGGTTGTGATCGGCTTCCGGTGCAATTTTTTTTACTCTCCCACTTAATTGGCCTTAATTCCATTTACCTTTTGTGAGGGTCTGTCTTGAGAGAATTACAACAAAAGAATAGTGACAAACAAACAAACAAATACAAAAAGTAAAGTGCGTTTTGTAGACGTATAATCTTGATAAATTGCTCCTATCAAAAGCTGGTTGGTGTGTTTTTAAATCAGATTATGTTGGAGTTGTTGTTTGTCAGAAATGTAAGAATATAAATGGACTCTCACACACACACAAAACCAACTTTTTATCCAAGAAGTATAATGCATTAGAAGAAAAGGGTTTATTTCCAAGAAAGTTTTCACTCGTTATTTGATTGTCATTGAACACACATAGATGGAGAGAGTGAGAGAGAGACCTGATGCAGGTGTTGGTAATCGGAAATTGACTTATGCCAAGCATCGACCCACAATAAGACACGTCATTCCAATCAGCCAATCTACATTTCGTGTTCGCTACACTTCAACCTTTTTTTCTTCTCTTTGTTATTGCACAAAACAAATTTTTTGGTTTTTTTTTCAATTTACAAAAAAAAAATGTTGTGTCTGACCATTTCACCATCACGATGCAAAGTCATTCATATTCCCTATCCTTTCACCTCTTGATGATAAAGTTTTCCTGTCATAAAAAGTCTTTTGAGCAAAAGAGCAATTCCCCTCTGGAAAGAAAGATCTATAGAGTTTGCCAGAACATCTTGGCAATGACAACCTATCGAACTATGATTTGTTTGTTTGCCAAAACCAACAACACACACACACAACTACCAAAAAAAGGGGTGTCATCCTCAATCATTCAATTGGGAAAAAGAAACAGGTCAGATAATGAAAATAACAGCAAAATTTTCTCATTTCTCAGCAACTTTTTTCCCCACTCCCCCTACCCCACCCCCTACTTTTGTGTATGTTTCTCCCCCCACTTTCCTCAATGACTGTTTAAACCCATTAGATTGAAAATGAAGTGCAGCAGCCTGTGTAGGGTTCCTTTCGTGTGTGGGGATTCCAGATTTGCTTTTGAGATTTCTCCAATGTTGCACGCTTATAAAAGCCATGGATGGGTGCTGCTACTTCCCCCTCTTCTCTTCTTGGGGGAGAAAAAAAGGAAGAAAAAAAAGGTTGCTTTGAATATCTAAATTAATCCCAAATAAAATGAAAAGCAGAAGATTTCTCACTTTCAAATTTTTGAGTGGGAATTTCAGACCCACTTTGATTGCTAATATTAAATATATACATAGTATATTTTTCATCTTATTGCCAATAGCTCTTGAATTGATCATAGTACGTTTTATCATTCATTATTTAAAAATAAAGTAATTTTTTTTACATCCATGTCTTTGTTGCAGCAATTTTATTTTGAAGATGTGAGATGTTCTTGAAATCACTTTCGACGCTCATAGCGGAACGGTGGTGAACATTTCCCCCACATTGTGTGTGGAAGTGCTCAAGACTCAGACCAGGAATTGAGCAGCTTTCACAACTTGGCCAAAGCATCCAAAAAAAGCAACTTTATGTTGATTGAGAATTTACAACATCGAAAAAAACCCAACCTCATTACATTTTCAAGTGAGACAAAATGTGCTTTATATGATTTGATGTGTAATGGTGGTTAAAAATAGTTTAAAAAATCTTTTGGCTGTAACACTTTCCTGCTCTCCGTTGTTGACGCCTTACTTGCTTCGTCCTCTTCTCATCCCTGTGAAAGTCAAGTTAAAATGGATCTTCGGATGTTGGGGGCGGGCTGACTGTGGGATGGCTCTCTAAAGTGGTGGGGAGTGTTGGGGGAATTTCTCGGATGGAGTGATGTCAATGATGGTAATTACGAAGCCATGCAAAACGGCTTGACCGAGGAAACCTCATTTCAAATAACGCAGTGCTCAACAAACATTCAACCTAAAAGAGTGACTTTTGCTGTGACAATAAAGCCATGGAGGTCACAAAAGAAGAAGAAGAAGAAGCAGAAGAAGAAGAGGAGAAGTCAAGAGAGGAACATTTGGTGAGTTGTTGTAACAGCGAAATAAAAAAAAAGTAAGCCCCTTTCTTTTCTTTTATGTGAATAAATAAAATTTGAAACAGAGCTTGCCGACAATTCACAAGAGCCGCTTCATGATCACCGACATCCTGTGCAAGAAAACAGAGTCGAGGCCAGACGACCACCCCAGGTCGGTGCTCAGAGAAAGCATTTTCTCAAACTTACCTTCCATGGCAGCTGCTGCAGCCATTGCGGCCAGATCGTCAGGGCCATACACAACCAACGGGGTCACCGCCGCAGGAGGCCTGGTAACACCAATCTATACTCAGTGTGGGACCCTGGGATTTTAATTTTTTTTTCATCGTATTGATTCAGGACCTCAGATTTATGTACGCCTCGGGTTTCTTCCCCCTGGTGTCTGCTGTCCAGCGGACGATGATGACCGGGCAGCAGGATGTCGACGACGTGGAGGTCGACGTCGACGTGGACGACGAGAAGAGCGACGGAAGTGGAGAAAGCAGAAGAAAAAATGGTAGAGTCCATTTCCATTTTTCATAACTGATTAGAAATTATTGCTTGCGGTTGAGCAGACCTATATCATGTCAGTGGTTCATTGCTTTCAACATAAAGCACTATATACTGCATTTGCAATTAGCCCTAAAGGGAGCTTGATAATTTCCTAATTGAATAATGCCATGTCCAAACTGCAAACAAATTTAGATAAATCACCGTGTGTCACGAAACCAGAGTAGAGGTTTTCTTTCCCTACACACCATTTATATTGTTAAACAATTGTCAAGGTCTAGATCTGTCTGTCAACGAGGACAACGACAACGATGCCGACTCAGACTGCAACACGTCAAATGGCAACCAGTTTTCAAAAAAGCAGAGAAAAGCAAGGTAATTTTTATGGACTGTCACATTTATTCTGTATGTTTTATTCCATGACATGAATGATGTCATGGAATCCATCCCTTGGTTAGCTTAATCATAGTGAGGTCAATGGATTGGAGGGTGCTGTGGAATGTGGGGTCACATACCATACACATGCTTGTACCACTGTTAAACCCTGTCCATCACTATAGTAATAACTGCAAGCCACACCCCTTAGCTAATTTTTGCCATTTTCATTGCCACAGCCATGCCCCCTCCCTCCCTGCGTGATGGGACAGACGTTAGGGTTTTATATATAATAATATAATATGAATTAAGTAGATGGGCATTTTTTGCTATGAAAAATGCCAAATGCATGAGCGAGAAGCTAGCGTGCTTGTGGCACCTGCATGCATTCTCGCTTACACACACACCCTAGCTTGTAAGAAACTCTCATATCTCAACTCCTGGACAAAAATTCAAATGTCTGGTTGGAAAGTTTTTGGCAAAGGGTTCAAGCTATCTTCATGCAAAAAATTAGCCCTCTAGCTTCAAAAATTAGGGGGCCTTTTGAAGTGACGGACAGACAGAAAATTCAAAATTTTTATCTCTTTATGGGCTCGCGAGAAATGATGATCACTAAAATAGCACTCGCTCCACTCGTGCTGATAATAATCTGGTGCAGTTTGGACTCAAGCGATGATTAGGCAAGTTAAATTGCCTATGTAGGAGTCGCTAAAGATTACAAATACCCTGACTGGGTATGCCATGTTGATGTTTTTTGCAATCTGGGGTTGAAAAATTGCTGGCATAGCTGGGGATTGAGCCGGCAACCTAGGATCTTAGTTCCCAGTCAGCCATGGCAATCCCATTTAAACATTATTTACTGAAATTGAAAGAATGTTAAATCAATAGAGTAAAAAAGGGTCCTTAACTTATTTTCACACCCAGCTTATCAAAAAACTAATTTAGATTCATCTCAAGTTACTTTTCTTTTTTTTATGTTGGGCCAGATTTCTTTCAGATCAGAGAGAAGAGATTCTCTCCTCCCATGAGACCTCCATAAAATAAAGTTCCTTTTACTCTCCAACTTTGTTGGTCAGTTTTCAGATAAATATTTCATTTCTTTCACACAGAACTGCTTTTACCGACCATCAATTGCAAACCTTGGAGAGCAATTTTGAACGTCAAAAATATTTGAGTGTCCAGGACAGGATGGAATTGGCAGCCAAGTTGAGCCTCACAGACACACAAGTGAAAACATGGTACCAAAACAGAAGGTATATATATAAATTTCACATTTTTATTTTCAACCTGTTTATGTCGTTAACGCTCTGCAAATTAGCTTTAAAAGCGTGAAGTTGATTAGGTCTATTTGTGCCACTTATTGATCACACACACACACGACGATCATTCTATCCACCACCCCCACACAATTT
>Ga0194133_10008127_pt1 | contig 12342 bp, 12 predicted proteins | sample TA2KigOf40mmetaG_FD_155448 | JGI IMG/M metagenome (GOLD analysis project Ga0194133, IMG submission 155448) | Freshwater microbial communities from Lake Tanganyika, Tanzania - TA2015055 Kigoma Offshore 40m | ecosystem: Environmental > Aquatic > Freshwater > Lake | place: Tanzania: Lake...
TCCGGGATTCTGCACAGTGGCAACGGGCATGACCGTATCCCTCATGTATTCGTAAATAGCGCCTGAATACGGATCAAAAACGGATGAAACCATGACATCTTTCTTCACCCCCACAAAGAATTTTCGGGTAGCGGTATCATTGTCATTGATAAAATCACCTTTGGCGGAAACAATAATTTTCAGCAGGTGTTCTCCATAATCCAAGGGGTAGAATTTTTTAGGAAAGGTGTAAGTTCTGCGCCGTCCTGCTGACATAGTATCTCGCAGGGTTTGCCTGTAAACCACTTTGCCAAATACACTTATTTCGCAGCGAATACTGAAACTGTCTTTCATGTTTTTGGCCCCAATATTTGCAATCGTTCCCTGCGGAGCCATGGTATCCATGGTAAAGCGATCAATACTGTCTTTCGGGAAATCAGCTGAGGCAGCCGTTAGGTCGGTATCGCCTTGCAAACGCGGTTCTATGATAAATTTAAATGGTGCGTTGGGTGCAAAATCCACCCAGTTGGTATCGCCGGTAGGTGTGGCATAGAAGAAGGTACTGGGTCTTACCGGGTTTTCATCCTGATATCCAAATGCCACGTTTGAAGTTCCCAGCTGTCTGACACCCACGTAGAAAGTACCATTAACCGAAACAGGGCTTGCCAGATCCAATATATAATTTCCGGTAACTGTAGTTAACATATTGCTTTGATACAGCAGTTTTCCCGGTCTTCCGCGGCGGCCGGTGTTGTCCCAGATTCCCACCCTAAAAGAGCGGCCTGCCACAGCGAATGCCACTGTTACCTGGTTGATGGCTTTGCTTTTATTCGAGAAAAAACGCGCCACAAAATCGCCTGTTGCACCATTAAAACCTATGCCACCCGGAGATGGCGGAAGGGTTACATCGCGGTAGCTGTGTATATTTTCGTTGTTCTGTCGGTAACTCCGTGCCGCATTGTTACTGCTATTATTGTCTACAGTTATAGCAAAAACAGTATCCAGTCCTTTTTTAGAGGGAGCCAGGCTGGGTAAATTAATAAACGCTAGAGATCCGCGGTTAAGGCTGAATGTTGTGCTGTCTGTGCCTGTGTTGGTGCCTTTTAGCAAGGTTCTTATTTTGGCACTGCTGAGGTTTTTCTTGCCCACATTGCGCACAAGCAGCTTCACACTGTCGGGGTTACCCAGCGGAACAGGCAGTTTGCCTAATGTGTATAGTTTGATTGCGGCTGCATCAAAATCAAAACGGGGATAATTTAAGATAATAGTTGGATGGTAATCGGAGGAAGCTCCTAGGCTATCGGTTAGTGGCCATCCTGTAAAGCCCTTGGTCTGATTGGCCGAATATCCGGAAATGCTGGCACTGCTTTCGAAGTAAAAGTTCACGGTTCCGGGTTGTGCCACACTATGTGAAAATTCCACCATTACAGCCAGATTATCGCCTTTGGTGGTGTCGAACACATATTTGCGCAGGGAAAACGGAAAACGGTAGAAGTCTTCATTCGAACCCAGGTCGTTGGCGGGAATGGAACTATAAACCCTAATAGCACTAGAAGTTTCACCCGAAAACGAGATTCTCCCGCTGCCAAAATCCGTCAGGGATGTGTTTTTAAGCCATATTGACATTTGTGTTCCCGTACCGATAGCAGCACCTGCACTGCGCAAAAATTCCATGCTTTCTATGCTGTCTCCATGTTTAAGGTTTCCCAGCACAGATTTTGGGAATATGTAGGCGAAGCGGCAACCGTAGTTTGCGCTGGTGGTGGAAACAACCAAGGGACCTGCCTGGGTACCCAGAAAATAGCCTTCGCCTATTTGCACAAACTGCGAAAAAATCGGACTGCAGCAAAGCAATAAAAAACCGATAATTAAACTTCTCACAATAACAAATGTAGCAAAAAACTGCTTAAATGGTCTATAATCAAGGTTGTTTTGGTATAAATGTGACGATTAACAGATTCCTAAATCTGCTTAAGTACATTTTAGTGGTCATTATATTTGCCCTGATGAAAGCAGCAATGGAAGCCGATGTGTTTTTTGACGATGGCTGTGGAAGATGCTCGCTGGGCGGTACACCTGCCTGCAAGGTTAATACATGGCGTCAGGAGCTGGCATTGCTGCGTGAAATTTTGCTTAAAAGCGGACTCACGGAAACCCGAAAGTGGGGAGTGGCCTGCTATATGTATGGCAAGCAGAACATGGTATTGCTGGGAGCCTTAAAGCACGGTGCAACACTGAGTTACTTCAAGGGTTCTCTAATGTCAGATCCGGGAAAATTGCTTCACAGCCCCGGAGAAAACAGCCAGGCGGTAAGGTATATGAAGTTTACATCACCGGAGCAGGTTTCGGAACAGGCCGAGATCATCGCTGAATATCTGCGTGAAGCCATGGTATTGGAAGAAACCAAACAGCAAGTGACGTTTAAAAAGGCGGATGAACAAGAAAAATGCGAAGAACTGCAGCGTGCCCTGAACGAAGATGCCGAACTAAATAAGGCGTTTTATGCTTTAACACCGGGCAGACAGCGGGGATATATATTATTTTTCAACGCAGCCAAACAACCCAAAACCAGGATTGATCGAATTGGTAAATGCAGGGATAAAATACTGATGGATAAGGGCTTGCAGGACTGATTTACCGCTCCGCGATAAACTTGTTGAACTCTACCTTGGCACCCGCGTTTTCAAATATTGAGGGGTGACCAAAACCGGCCACTTCGTGCACTTGCACTTTTTTGCAATCGGTGCATTCGGTTACTTTTTGCTTGAACAGCGGCCATGAAGCCATTTGAATGGGCGAATCGTCTAAACCCTGCACAAACAGAATATCCGATTTAAAACCGGTGGTAAATTTCAGCAGCGAGCGTGCCTGGTAGGCTTCAGGATTGATGGTGGTGTTGCCGTATTTGGTTTTCAGCAGATTGCAAACCCCGCTGCCGGCAATTTTACCGTCTTCTTCCAGCTGGCAGCGAAACACAAGATTCAGTGGCCCGGGCGCGTTGGCGATAACGCCGTTGGTTGGTTGCAGGGTATTCAATCGGGTTACCACATAGCCGCCCTGCGAATGCCCGGCCAGAAAGACTTTTTTAATTTCTACACCCAGTTCTGCGGCCGCTTTGTTTTTCACCCAAAGCAAGGCAGCTTCCGCGTGTTTTACATTATCGCCCATCAATAAATTTTCCTCCGGATAGGCCACACTCACCATCATCATATCTTTTCGGTCCAGAATGCGCTTGAAACCATCGAGGGTATTGTAGGCGGCGTCCAGTATAAGGCTATCGTAGGTAACGGTGCCGTGAAACACCATCAGCACATCAAAGGAAGTACCCTTGGGTTTGTCAATTACCACATCCACCGAAAGGCTGTCGCTCACAATGGTTTTGGTAATCTGGTAGGCGCTGTCATTAACGGTATTAGGCGGAGCAGTTGTTTTCTTCTTACAAGCCGAAGTAAAAGCGAGCAGCAGAAAAAAGCCGATAATCAGGTTTTTCATATATAATGTTACAATTATAGACGCAATTATGTGTGAAAGGTTTAAAGAGGAAAAAGGAATTACATATCATCTCTCTTTTTGGTTCATAGAGTCTCTTTCCGTGCCGGCTTAGGCTACCCCAATGGCCAGACTGGATATGGAAATGATGCCGTCATTGGCGCCCAGCACCGCTGCCCTAAGCCAGTTGCTGCGGTGTATGTAATGCGGTGCCAAATAATTATCAATGGTTAAGGATTTTTTATTGTCCATGGAATTCAAATCTTGAAAACAACCTTGTTTCACGAAGTTAATGCATATAAATTCAATATTTCTGTGCCTATGACGTTTTGATATGTATTTATTGTTTTATCTAACCGGCGGTGTTCTCTTTTTGTTTTATCTAACCGGCGGTGTTCTCTTTACGATACAAAATTTTAAAAACATTTAAACCCACATAATATGCCCTATAATTTATCTGATTATCTCAATGCCTTTGATAATAATGATGAAGATATTCCTCTGCATTTATTAACCCCGGAAATATATGAGCAATGGACTATAAACGAACAAGTTGATTTTGATTTAGCGTTGTGTGATTATATAAAACTAAACATGGCGGGTCTTGAAATTATTCCTGATTTTTTGCAAAATGACAGGGATGTTTTATTGGCGATGGCTTATCATGTGTGGAACAGAAGCGACCAAGAGATTGACAATATTAAAACATTGATAAGACAGTCCGGATATGCCGATAACTGCGATTTTATAAAAGAATTGATAGCCTGTGATGATGGCTCGCTTGCTGCTGCGGTAGCCGGAGAAAGTATCAAAAACTTACCCGAATACTGGTTGGAATTATGTGTTGCATTTTACGAATCGCCCCGTGAGTATCTTTGGGAGCCTTATAATGCTAAGATGGGGTGCGCAGGGGTCCCTGAAACATTAATGAAAGACCCAGGCTTTGTGCTTACATTAATGGAAGCAGCACCCGGTTATTATCCTGCTATTGGAGCGCCATTAAAAGATCATCCGGAGGTTCAGAAACTGGCAGAGCATTATTACGTTAGCATGTTACAAAATAGTCCCGGAAGATATACAAAAATATTGCCGGAAGACATGAAAAGCAATTATGCAGTATGTGTTGCTGTGCTTAATTGCGATGGGCTAAAGCTGGCCGAAATGCCTGATGAATGCAAAGCGAATGCTGTACTGGCCTATGTTGCCATAATGCAAAATTCCCAAGCCATGGAATGTATTCACGACGATTTGACCTACGATGTTGAATTTATTAAAAAAACCATAGCAGATTGTCCGCAAGCCCTATAATACAGCATACCCAGGGTGAAATATCTATATCAAAATGGGCAATAAAAACAGATTTTCATTTTTTTATCTGCACTTTTTTTAGTATATTCGAAATACTGCTCATCGTTTTTATATGATGTAATTCCCTTTTAGCTCCCAATTGTCGGAAACCGTGGCCACAGGCCCGGGGTTTCGTTCTTTGACCGGGAGCACTGAGAAGGCAAGGGATTGCCGGGTGCGTTTTTACAACTATATCTGCCCTGTTTCCGGCATGTTAATCCTTTACATCATGAAAAAAAATCCTTCCGTATATGTTCCGGTGCTTCGCAGCACTGTTGAGCTTGGCAAACCCGTTATTCACCATCGTTTTCTCTGGCACGTAACCTACAACCGCTATGAACTGAACTGGCTGATTGCCAAACAGGGTATTAATTTACCCCATAAAGGAGCTGTTTATGCCCACAACAGGCTTCCTTCGTTTGATTTTATGTATCCTTATTTTGTGGACAGGTGCGATTGGTTTATGGGCCCCAAAAGGGATGACGGAACTCAGTTTGACCGATATAGTTTCTGGAGAATAGATACCAAAAACCTTGATTTCGGCTGGTATCCGGATCCTGGAATGTTTTCTGATGCCGATTTTTTAGGTGTTTCCAAACATCATTATCTGTGCACACCACATGCCATATCTCCGCATGCGCTTAGGCTGTATAACTTAGATTTGGACAACTACATCTTTAGGAATCCCAAAATTCGTTATGAAGATGGTAGTGTGCATATCCGGCCCATTCGCGATGACTTCGACACCCTGGTGCCGAATGATGAAGTGAATAGTTACATAAGGTCAAAAGCTGCATAACTTAAAAACGAGAAAGGCGGATGAAAATCCGCCTTTCTCGTTTGGTTATGGTCCGAACTTATTTGGCAACGCCAACGCTGCGTTTCTCGCGGATAACGGTGATTTTCACCTGTCCGGGATAGCGCATTTCAGTCATGATGCGGTTGCTGATTTCGAATGCCAGCACATCCGCCTGATCGTCGGTGCTTTTTTCAGCACTCATGATAATGCGCAGTTCGCGGCCGGCCTGAATGGCGAAAGCTTTCTCCACACCGGGATAACCCAATGCCATGGTTTCCATGTCTTTGATACGCTGTACGTAGTGCTCATCACCGCGGCGTGCACCTGGTCTGGAGCCGGATATGGCATCGCAGGCCTGAATAACAGGGCTAAGCAGACTGGTCATTTCAATTTCATCGTGGTGGGCACCAACGGCATTGATAACTTCGGGGTGTTCGCCATACTTTTCGCAAAGCTTCATACCCAGCAGTGCGTGCGGTGTTTCCTCATCGGTATCGGGCACTTTGCCGATATCGTGCAGCAGACCGGCACGTTTGGCCAGTTTCACGTTCAGTCCCATTTCTGCGGCCATGGTGGAGCACAGACGGGCTACTTCGCGGCTGTGTTTGAGCAGGTTTTGTCCGAAACTGCTGCGGAATCGCATACGGCCTACGTAACGGATAAGTTCCGGATGCAGACCGGTAATTCCCAGATCCACAACGGTTCTTTCGCCCCATTCCACTACTTCTTCTTCAATCTGCTTTTTGGTTTTATCCACCACTTCCTCAATGCGGGCGGGGTGAATACGGCCATCTTTAATCAGGCGCTCCAGCGACACGCGTGCAATTTCCCGGCGGATGGGGTCATAACAGCTAAGAACGATGGTTTCGGGGGTGTCGTCAATCAGGATTTCAACACCGGTAGCGGCTTCGAACGCCTTGATGTTTCTGCCTTCGCGGCCAATGATACGGCCTTTCACGTCATCATTCTCGAGCGGGAATGATGTAACGGTGTTGTCGATGGCAGTTTCTGCGGCTGTGCGCTGAATGGTTTGCAGCACAATACGTTTGGCATCGCGGGTAGCGCTGAGCTTGGCCTCTTCCACGATGTTTTTGGCAATGGCCAGGCCTTCGGTGTGTGATTTGACGCGGATGTTTTCCAGCATTTGCTCCTTGGCCTCTGCGGCGCTCAGTCCGGCCACCTTTTCCAATTGCTGCAGTTGTTGTTCGCGCACAGCTTCTACCTCACGCTGCTTGGTTTTCAGGCCTTCCAGCTGCGCTTCAAAAGTTTCGTGGGCTTTGGCCAGCTCATCTTCTTTCTGCTTTACATTCTGCAATTTCTGATCCCAGCTTTGTTCTTTCTGGCGAATGCGGTTTTCGGCGTTGGACATTTCCTGATTGCGCCTGTTGATTTCCTTCTCGTGTTCGGATTTTAGGGCCATATACTTTTCTTTGGCCTCCAGAATCCGGTCTTTCTTTAAATTTTCTCCCTGCAGCTTGGCTTCTTCAATCAGTGACTTGCGCTCAGATTCGATTTGTTTGCGTCGTAGCAAAATAAATACGACATATCCGAGGGCCAGACCGATCAAAATACCGGCAAGGCTGAATACTACGGTTTCCATGTGTTTTTTCTCCTTCTTTTTTGTTTTGGTGAAGGTGAATCAAACGCTAATCAAATAAAACGGATGTTTGGATTAATACCCTTGCAGCAGTTGCTCAATCTGTTGCAAATCCTGTTCCCATGCCGGATTTTCTTCCTGCCTTTCCGCCCTTAGGCGCAGCAGATCTCCAGTAAAGTCCAGTGCCGCCCATGCCAGGCGGTCGGTTTCGTCTCCTGCATGAAAAGCTTTAAAGTCTTCCATGCGTTTATTCAGCATCCATGCGGCTGTTTTTACAAATTCTTCATCGCGGGGCGCTACTCTTAGCGGCAGGACTTTTCCTGCTATGGCCACACGCACGGAAATTTTTTCTTCAGGTCGCACGCTTACATTTTATTCGTTCAACAGATCAATACACCTGTCTATTTCCCTTATCAATTCGTTTACCTTGTTTTTCACTTCTTCGGTATCCGAATCTTCCGGGTTTAAATTCTTTGCAAGTTTAATCAATTTATTTTGTTCTGTGAGCTCCGACAGCGTATTTTTTTGCAATTCAACGGTTCTTTCCAATCCTTCTATTCGATCGCGCATGGAATCGTTCTCGTTTTTGAGCAACCGATTTTCCTCCACCAGTTTTTCAACCTTAATGCGGATTTCGTAAAGTCGCGTGCTGAGGTTTTGCATAATTACTTTCGGATTAAAGCTCCTGCTTTGTTTTCAAATGCTTTCATGAGCGTATTCATGGCCTGATCGGCTTCCACATCGGTAAGGGTTCGTTCAGCCATTCCCAGTGAGAATGAAATGGCCACCGCTTTCTTGCCATCTTCCAGGGGTTTGCCTTCAAACACATCAAATACATTCATATCCTGCAAGATATCAATTTTTTGGGATAGCACAATCTTTTCCAGTTCCGCATACGGAATTGCTTTATCAACCACTAGGCTCAGGTCTCTGCGCATGCGCGGAAAACGTGGTGGTTCCGTTACTTTGAAACCTGTTCTCTTTATACCTTCTGTAAGGGATTTCCAGGCAATTTCAGCATACCAAACATCACCTTCCAGGTCATATTCCTTAAGCAATTTAGGGTCAACACGCTGTGTTTTCCATGCCTCGGCCTTAACATGACTTCCCATTCCCCGGTGAATCTGGGCTATGGCCTCCTTAAGGTGATAAAAATCAAGTTTTTCCTGTTTTTTGCGCCAGCTCTCATTCACATCATTACCCAACATCAGCAAGCCCAGCATGTCGGTTTCTTCGAAACCATTTGCGGCAGTCTGGTAGGTGCGGCCAAACTCATAAAAGCGGATATCGTTGTTTTTGCGGTTGCGGTTATACTGGGCAGCCTGCAGCATGCCGGGCAGCAGCGATGCCCTCATTACCGCCATGTCGTTGCTTAACGGATTGGTAAGCACAACCGGATTTTCTGAGAAATGGCGGTGGGTGCTTTCTGCTCCTAGGCTGTTGTTGATGATTTCATAAAAACCATGCGCCTGCAGGGCTTTACCGGCCCTATTTTTCCACTCACGGTTTCGGTTTCCGCCAAAACCACCCAGCGATACCTGCATTTTCCCCTGCAATGGTACATTGTCGAGACCATGGATACGCATCACTTCTTCTATGAGATCTACTTCCTGTTCCACATCGTTGCGCCGGGAGGGAACCGAAACACTGTAATTTCCGTCGCTGCCGGTTACGCCAAAACCCAGATCAGACAAGATTTTCACGCAGGCGGCATCTGAAATATCCATGCCGGCAAAACGCCTAAGTTTTTCGGTATTAAGGGCAACGGTCTTGGGTTGAAACCCCTTTGGGTATACATCGGTGATACCGCTGATTGAACCACCGGCAGTTTCTATGATGAGCGCGGCAGCCCTGAGGGCGGCATGCTTGCAAATTTCTATGTCCGTGCCCCGCTCAAAACGGAAGGATGCATCGGTATTGAGGGTGTGGTTCCTTGCCGTTTTACGCACAGAGCCGGCATGGAAACAGGCACTTTCCAGCAAAATGCTGGTGGTAGTTTCCGACACCCCACTTTTCAGCCCGCCAAAGACACCGGCCAGGGCCACAGGGCCTTCTGCATCTGCAATGACAAAGTCTTTGTCGCTTAGTTTTCTGTCCTGTTTATCCAGCGTGGTGAGGGTTTCACCGGCTTTCGCCATGCGCACAGAAACCTGATTGCCTTTCAGTTTATCTGAATCAAAGGCGTGCAGGGGTTGTCCCAGTTCATGCAAAACGTAGTTGGTGCAATCCACCACATGGTTGATAGGCTCTATACCGATGCTTCGCAGGCGGTTTTGCATCCATTCGGGTGAGGATGTGTTTTTCAAGCCGCTGATTTTCAAAGCCACATACCGGCTACACAAATCCGTATCCGGAATTTGAATATCAAATCCGGAATTTGCTCCTGAAAAATCAGAAACAGCGGGCAGGGTCAATGTTTTGCCGAAAAGAGCGGCTATATCCCTTGACACGCCCAGGTGCGAAGCGGCATCGCCGCGGTTGGCGGTGAGACCGATGTCCAAAACCGTATCAGAAACTACTTTAAAATATTGGGCGGCAGGCATTCCTGCAGGGGCCTCTGCGGGTAAAACACGAATGCCGTCATGTGAAGATCCCAGCCCGCATTCGTCATCGGCGCAAATCATGCCCCGGCTGATTTCACCGCGTATTTTGGCTTCGCCGATGGTAAAAGTTCCTTTTCCGGGAACGGTTACTTCGGTGCCGGGCAGGGCCACAATTACTTTTTGGCCTGCGGCTACGTTGGGAGCACCGCATACAATAGGCTGGGGCTCGCCGGTGCCAATATCTACGGTGGTAACGCTCAGTTTATCTGCATTGGGGTGTTTTTCGCAGGTGAGCACATGTCCGATAACGAACCCACGCAGTCCGCCGGAAATAGAATCCACGGCTTCCAGGTGTTCTACCTCAAGGCCCGAAACACTGAGCCGATCCGCAATTTCTGCGGCAGTATGGGCATCGCCCACAAAATCACAAAGCCAGGAATAGGAAATGCGCATCTGTTGCAAAGATAGGAACAGAGAGGCATGTTGGGAAAAGATAGCAAGGCATAGATTTGACAACTTTTCCAGGTTTAACAAATCTATTCATAACCAATAGCAGCGAAGTCCAGTACACAGTTGAACTCGCAGTGCTTATGGGGTTGAATAGAAATTCCAACGTTGGTATAACCCTTCATTAAACATATCTCTCGGTGGCCCAAACTGGGAACCCCGTTGTCAATAAGTAGTCGTATAATGACACGCAGGCCATCTGAATTTCCATAGGAACAGCATTCGCCCATAAAATAACTGTTGCATTTGCTGCCTGTTTTGGGGTCTTTTTGCCTGTCGTGGCCCACATAACCCGATTTACCGGATGTTCTGGCGTGGCACAGTGCCGATTGGAATAGCCGAAACTCAGGGAATATTGGTTCAACGGGCACCATAGTGCGCATAGTTTTCACCAGTGAATTTTCATAGCTGTTGGTTTTATCCCAGTACGGAACAATAAATTTCTCACAGAATTCTTTGGGTTTGGTCCGTGCATAGTTCAGATAATGATAGGCGTTTTTTTCTTCGCGGGTTGCAAACAGGCAGGATTCAATGCGTAATGAGTCACTTTGCTTGGCGGCAATTTTTTGCTTTGCTTCCTGCTTGCGATTTTGGATTTCTTTTAGGTAAGCATTTCGCAAATTGTAAAAAGTATCATTCCATTTTCTTTGGGAATCCTGATACAATTTTATTTTGTTTTTTATTTCTTTATTGGAAGATCTGAGATCATTGTAATCATGTTCAAGGGCTGCCAATTCTCGTCGGCTGACGCAACCGCTCACCCAAATGGTGGCAGATAAAAAAAGTAACAATCTCATGGTTTTTCTCCTTTCAGCAATAACCTGTAGCGTTGCGCACTATCTTTGATTGTAAGGAGTTTTGCCCGTTCGGCATCTCTTTTTTTAATAAGATTGTCAGTTCTTTTATCTTCTGCAGCGATATTTTCCTTCAGTTTTTTGGCTTTGAAATAGTTATTAATGCCGCAACTTTGGCACATTGCGCCTATAGCAATAATTGTCAAAATATGTTTGAAGGCGGGCATAGGTTTAAAACGCAAAAATCATGAATATTTGTGTGGAGAGCCTATGAATATTTTAATTTAGTAAGAATAATTTTATCAGTACAACCCCGTAAACTGCCCTAAATTTGCTTCATGAACCTAGCAGAACAAATCAACGAAGGCATCAAAACCGCCATGAAAGCGCGGGACGAGGTGCGTCTGCGCGCCCTGCGCAATATTAAAAGTGCTTTTTTGCTTTTGGACACGGCCGGTGGCGATGTTTCCGATGAAGACCGCGTGAAAGCCCTGCAAAAAATGGCCAAGCAGCGCAAAGACAGCATTGAGATTTTTGAAAAGGAAGGCCGTCAGGATTTGGCCGATAAGGAAAAAGAGGAACTGGTTATTATCGAAACCTTTTTGCCAGCCCAGCTGAGCGAAGCCGACATTGAAGCCCGCATAAAAGCCATTATTGCCGAAACCGGCGCCGAAGGCATGAAAGACCTGGGCAAGGTGATGCCTGCAGCCATGAAAACCATGGCAGGTGTGGCCAATGGGAAGATTATTAGTGAGACGGTAAAACGCCTGCTGAGCTAATTAAGGAATTTATTTAAATGAAAAAGGCGGCCTAAGGGCTGCCTTTTTTTATGGTTGGGCGGGGTGAGGGTAAATGAACGCTAACGGTTTAGGTATTGCCGAAGGCGGGGTGTTTCAGCACTAATGCTTAATTAAAAAACTAAAGTTCGGTAAAGCACAAAAGTACCATAGAAGTTCGTCACCCCCGCTTTTGGCAATAGCTTGTTAGCGGTTCGTTGTTTTACCATCATCGTTTCTATATTCTAAAATGTCAGCTGGTTGGCAGTCCAAGGCTTTACATATAGATTCCAATGTACTAAAACGAATTGCTTTTGCCTTACCTGTCTTTAAAATGGAAAGGTTTGATAATGTCAAATCAACTCTTTCTGAAAGTTCATTGAGAGAGATTTTACGCTTTGCCATCATCACATCTAAGTTTACAATGATTGGCATAACTTAAACAGTTAAATCGTTTTCGTTTTGTAATTCAATTCCTTTTTTGAATACCTGTGATATTATAAAAAGGATA
>Ga0194133_10008129_pt1 | contig 12340 bp, 7 predicted proteins | sample TA2KigOf40mmetaG_FD_155448 | JGI IMG/M metagenome (GOLD analysis project Ga0194133, IMG submission 155448) | Freshwater microbial communities from Lake Tanganyika, Tanzania - TA2015055 Kigoma Offshore 40m | ecosystem: Environmental > Aquatic > Freshwater > Lake | place: Tanzania: Lake Tanganyika...
AGCCAGTAACAGATTGGCGCCTTGGAGCTCGCATAATTCGTGTTTTTTCACTCTTAATCTCGAATTTCTCATCGTTGGCAATGTGATTAATTGCTGCTATAAGTTTCCCGATTGCAGGTTGAGCATCTGATGTTGAGAAGGTCAGATCATCTGCGTAGCGACTGTAGCTCCAATCACCATTAATGGTCTTGATCAGCCCAGCCAGGCGGGCATCCAACCTTGAAGCAATTAGATTTGCGATTGCAGGTGATGTGCAAGCCCCCTGCGGCAAACTACGAACTCCAACAGCAACGATCTGTGAACGCCCCTTAATAGTGACCCGTACACGTGGAGCATCTGTGCACAACAAAGCTAAAACTGTAGAAACTCCAGGATTATAGCCAAGGAATTCAAAGTATCCACGTACACGATTGAAAGTAATAGATGGGAAAAAATCTTTTATATCTAATTTGATAACAACTTTCTTGTTCATATGCTGTTTGGCATTATCTACAATTGATGTGTTCGGTCTAAATGCATAACAATAAATAGATGGCTTGATTTGATTCAGAATATTTAGATTAATCCAGTTTTGAGCTTGTCTCATTTTTGGCTTTGGTGAAGAAATCAATCTCTTACCACCTGAGCGCTTAGGTATCTCAAAACGTGTGTAGTGATCAAATTCAGAGGTAGCTCTTTCATAGCAAAGCCATACCAAATCCTCAGTTTTCAGACCAATTGCGTCGGCTATCATTGCTAGTGAACTTAACTCTGGTAAGCCAAGTTTATTGAGATTAGCGCCATCACCACCTTCAAATGTAAGGCGGCTAGAAACACCAACTCCAAGAAATGGCGCTTTGGTTCGCTTCTGAAGGTCCCAAGCTTCACGCCGAATTGCGCGATTTCGCTCTTTTTCGGTTTTTCGCTCTTCGCGGCGCTGTTTTGACAAGAGTATTCTTTCAGCCCGAATTTCCTTTATTCGTGATTCAATATCTCCCAACTCAGTCAATCGCCCTTGAATTTGATTCAACTCTAAAAGCGTTGGTTGAAGCTCTGCAATTAGATTGGCAATCGCTTCCCGGTTAAGTCCTCCAGCAGCAATGTCAGCCGTAGTGATAAACCCAAGCCTAATCATTTCTTCTGTAATTGCAGCTCGCTTACCAACTTCAGCTACGCGCTTTCGTACAGCCTCAATAGAACTCATTAATCACCTACCAAAATTAAGGCAATCATGTGACGACAAGGTCCTTGGCGCAACTTGTTGTAGTTATAAAAAGAACAGTTGCATTGTGCATATTTTGGACGATTATCTAGATCCAGTTCTAACATTGGTAGAAATTTATTTTTTTCAGATTCAATTGAGCCATTTAGGTAGCGGATACCCTCTTTTATATCGTCTAAAGTTTTTATTATCTTCCATGATTTTAGATTGGCTATTGCAGATCGTGACTCACGGCTTGAATCATCGTCTTGATAGAGATCTAGTGTTGGAAACAAATCTCGCCATCTATAGAGATTGCGTGATGGGTCATACATAACTTTGCCCTGAAGGCATAATTTCTGAAGAATTACCGAAGCTTCAGCAACACTTACTGAAAGATTACTCGATAAACCCTTAGTAGATACTGTTCCCTCGTTGGTAATATATTCAAGCGCGACCGGAAGTAACTGTTCCTTTACATTTGCTGTTGGAATAAATGATGAAAACTTAGCCCGAGATGCCCAATCATTTGAATTCCATCCGGATAAACCAATCGTCAGCTCAACTCCATCTTTGATTACTGTCCAAAAAGAAGGCATACCCGATCCTAAGAAGTGAACCTTTACTCGTTCGGTTCCAACCAAAATATTTTGAAGCACCAACAACCTTCGCCGACCCCAAATTCTTATCTCAATTTCTGAGTCACCTTGGTAGATACACCAATCATCTACAAAAACGTCACCCCAAGGCTCAATTCCAATCCTTATCGGTTCAGTTGGCTTCAACATAAATTTCAATGAGCGAGGGCCATGCTTTTCTTTTTCTGACTGCAATCTAGCGATAATTTCTGCCAAGGCATCGGTGGACATTTCAAATGTAATTGGTGCTAATGCGAGTACAGATTGGACTTCGACCAAACCACGTACCCAGCTTTCTGGTAATGGAATTTTCTCTTCTTCAACTGATGCCGCCTCGGTTTTAAAGTCCACTGCCTTAAGGCCAACGGTTAATGACATCGGACGATAACTACGAACTCGTTCGAATTCACGTTCTAGTAAAAGTGAAAAATCAATGTTTGTAGTTCCTAATCTTGGCTTCTCTACTGCATCAAGTGCCTCATGTGGTAAGAACACGCGAGCATATATGGATTCATCCCCTGAAAATGCCTCAAAAAAGGTTCCATCTTTTTGCACACTTACGATTGGATCTAGAACGATCCAAGCGTTTCTATCGTTCTCATACAGCCAGGAAAAATAGGCGCTTTTTTTTCGGTTTACAAATGATTCAAGAGATGCAAGTTTGCTCGTGAGAGAGTCACGTTTGACCTTTAAAGCCGATACTTTTTCTGATAATTCTGCATGTTGCGATAGCCGATTAGGTTCACGTTCACTCAAAATGCGCATATATTCATTTGTAACCCATGCTTGGTAGGCAGAATGATCTTTCTTTGCCGGCTTCTGAATTTTAACTACAGCACCAAGCACAAGCATTGCCTGAGCAAAAGCACGGGAAGGGATAATGCCTCCTGAAAGATAAACAGGATCTCGATTTAGATCAGTTCCAATGGCAAGATCAGATTTATTAGCTTTAGTTGTGCTACTTGAAATAACTCGGCGGGAGTTACGATCAAACATTTAGGCGCCCCCTCCAGGTAGTTTCAATGCTAACACCCTCTAAATTGCTACCAGATAAAGCAATTTTTCTTAATGCCCAATCTCTATCACTGGCAATAGTGCTATGAGCCATACGTATTAATGTGTCTTGTTCAACAGCTTCTAAAATATCTTCAATAAGTTGGTCGATATTAAATTTGATTTCTTCTTTGGTATTTCGACCCTTTCGACGTGAAAGAAATACTTGGTTGGTAAATTCCTTATATTTATCAACGCTACTTATAAGACCGATATTGTGGGATACAACTTTCCAGGTATCGGCATTACGATTTTCAACTAAACCTTCAATAACTTTTTTCAGAACTGAGGGCGTCTTAATTTTTGCTAGAACTGATAGAGCAAGCTTTCGAGCACCAGTGTTATTACTATCTAGTGCCATAAGAAGTTTGGCAGAAAAGTCTCTTGCTTCAACCTGATTCTCTAGATATTTGAGCGCACTCTCCTGAGAAATAGGTAAATTGCTTTCCAGCATTAGCAGCCAATGTAAATTATATTTATTTTCGTCTTTGACATACTTAGCCGCAAGCGAGTTAATGCCAGCACTTGGTGCAGTTATCATGGCTCGTAATAAACTTGTATTTGAACATATTTCTAGATTTGATTTAATCATACTAATAAACTCTTCGATTTGTCGGGAATTCATACGGGCCACAGAGCCTGGAGTAATTATTTTTATTAATTTACTATTTAGTCCTTCAAATTTGCGCAATTTTTCAATGCCTAGGAGTGGAATTGATTCGATATTCCTCCAATAGAAATTAGCAAACCCTTTCCAACCCATAAGGATGGCCTCAACTTCAGATTTATTGCGCCGCCAAAAAGATTCCTTTGAGGCATCAGAAAGAGTCACTAGATGACCAAGGAGTGTTTGTTCATCTTCTAACGCTAATGCTATTGAAATGGCTTTGAGGTATATGGCACCTGAAGAATCAAGTGAAGCAAGGTGGGTCATAATAATCCTTTGTTTATCAGTTGAGAGCATTTGTTTTCCGATGATGGTCCATAGCAGTTCATTTGCACCAGGCTTTGTGCTGTTATAAAACACCGTTAAGAATTCAATTAGTTTTTCAGGCGTACTCCAATTGACATGATTTACGATTGGTGAGGCAAATAGTGTAAGCATTTTATTATTTCTAATGTCTAAAATATCAAGTAAGCCTTTTGAGTACATAGCGCTAGTGGCAAGTCCATAAAAAGCTAGGAAAATTTGATCATCGTATTGATAATAATTAAAAACTTTCTGCCAATCTTCAATAGGCTGCAGCTTTGTTTGGGTCGCAACTTGTAAGAATAATCGGTCACGATTTGGATGTGAATTGTCAGTCCAGGTTACGTTAGAGATACTACCCCATGCCATTTGAAGAAATTGTGTTGCAACTAACAGTTCATACTCATTCAACTCTCTTCCTACATGCTCAGCAACCCAAAGATTTATGGCATCTATAAATATCCAAATGTTTGAGCGCATCTCAGAAGCAATTAACTCAAACTGCATCGGACTTGCTGAATTGATAAATTCAACCAATGCAGACGCTGGGACCGCACTAAGCAAAGAGGGTTCTTTTTCGATTGCCTCCCAAATAGCTTTTTTAGCAATGTTGGAATCAGAATTCAATAGCGTAGCAATTACCTGATCAGTCCACTTGAATTCAATCTCAGATATTTCACTTGAAAGTACAAGTGCATAAATAGTTATGGCTGTATTCTTGGCATCTAAATTTGTAATCCATGTTTTGTAGGCATTAACTTCAGCTTGCGATAAAGATTTTACAAAGTTATTGGGTAGAGAGATGTTGTGCCGCAGAATTTTTGGACCAAGAACCATCTTGCGCGACTCACGATCACGAACTGCTAATTCAGATTTATTAAAGATTATACGAGTAGTTAACTGCTGATAAGGTAAATAGTATTCTTCTTTAATGGCAGTTTCTTGATGATTTCGGTCAGCCCCGCGCAGCACATGTATTTTGAAGCGAGTAGTTATAAGTGGGTCGGCGTTCGCTTCAAGATAGTTAAGAAATCTTCCACCTTTACGCATCATATATTGCATAGTTTTTAATCTTGGATAAATAAATCCATCTAATTCTGGAAGTGATTGGATTTCATCAATTTTCCAGCTGTCTTCAAATCTAGGTGCCAACATTCCTCGTGATAAAAATGCCTCAATGCGTCCATACCCAAATCCAATTGCGGCTGAGATGAAGGAGGCATATTCGAGACTCAAACTCTCTAATTGGCTTGGAAATCTATCAGTCAACTTCTTGAGAATAAATTTGTATGGCCCAAAAAAACCAACTCTAAGTGGAGCAAGTGCAAGGTAATTGAATGTAAGAGATATTTCACTTTGAGAACTTGGAAACCATCCGTTTTTTAATTTCTCATCAATTTCACGACCTAAAGTGAAAATAAAATTTCCATCGAAATCAGATGGGTCTATTGAAAAATCAATTTCGCCAAACCCGAATGTGTTCAATTCGCTGGCATAAAAATCTGAACCAGGTGGCAGAAGCCCTAAAGAAATTGAACGCTTCCAGTCGTCTCTAATTTCTACCATCGTAGAATCACCATCAGATCTAGACTTAACTTCAAGTACATTCCAATCGCTATAATTTAATTTAGCTTTAAGGATATTCCTTCCATTTTTTTCATAATGTAGAAATACAGCACACGGAGACCAACTTGAAAAAATTAAAACCTGGCGTAGATTTAATCGAGAAAACTTAGGATTGGCAGATAGCGTTGCCGACTTACGTTTAAAAATCGCCACTATTTACTCCTCATTCCAATAACGTAGATAAGCCGATTGCCCCTACCTCCTACCTCATGATCGGTATTGATCACTGTAGGCATCGACCCGGCGCGCGCACGCTTGTTGCATCGGATTCGCAAGAATCGATACAGCGATAGATATCGGGCGTGCGCGCGCCGGGTCGATGACAAGTGCCATCGATATCCGGTGACGATTGTTCTGCATTAGATCAACTGCGGCGAAACACCGCAGATAAGTTGCTAGCGACAATCGGCCTATCTGTTAAGAATCTTAGGTAGATCCACTGACAGAGTCAATAAAAAATATTTCTTTACCCCGCCCAGAGCGGTACTAACGGAGGTCCATTTGACAACCCCCATCCCTATTCGGAGTCTCGTTATCCTTTTTAAATAAATAAAAATTGTCTTCTTTGTTTGATAAGAATTCCAGATGTCCCAGTTTTAGCACACCCTTATCCGTGGGGGCTATTTACTCTGGTGTTATTTTGGAGAATTATATCTCCTTAGAAATTCCCTTCGCTTTATACTCTAACTGTGCCTAGATGGGAGGTCTGACAAATAGCAAGAGTTTGGGTATGGCGGTCTGTCAGTGTGCCCATCTAAGATTATCGTGTGGCAAAAACAATTAACCTTACCTACGGGGCTGATTCAGCGGTGTTTACTTATAAGCCAATTGATCGCTCCATAATCTACGGTAAGCGAAAACGGATTGCTCTTGATGCCGAAGGAAATGAGTGCGCCAAAGCTTCATTACTCGCTGACGGTTCCTTATTAATTCGTAGTGGAATGACTGCTCAAGGCTATTTCACGCCAGATAACAAATGGGTTCCGCAATCTGATCTAGAAGCGCTTAATTTAGATGGCACCACACCAGAACTACATCCATCAACCATTGGTGAGAATGTATCTGCGGAAAAGATATCGGCTTCAGAGGCATTAAGTATGCGATTTACAACAACTTACTCATTGGATGTAGAACAACTGCCAGATGGTTTAAAGAAAGAATTAGATTCAGGTGCGATTTTTAAATTTCCATTTAATCCCCGTGCCGATTATCGGATGGAAACCGGAATTTTAATCAGCAATGAAAATGGTTATTTTGCAGTGATCGGCCAACTAGTCCAATATGAACTTTCCTCCCTAACCTCTGTTGTCTCTGTATCGGAAGAAGTTGCAGATGATAGTAGCGATGATTTAGATTTTGAGATGTTTTAGGAATTTACATGAAACTGCATATATCAAATTCAACCAATAGAGATGCAACAATTGTTGCCACATCCTTACCTGATAATGATAAAACTATCCCTTCCAAAGATGGCAAACCAGTTGTATTCAAAAGATATGTGGCTGCGGGCGAAGGTAAATTACATGAGAAATTGGCTGATGATTTTGGTGAAAAATTAACTGATAAATTGATTTCAGAGGATATAGAAATAGATTTTGAGATAGTTGGTAGAGAGATTGAAGAAACCACCACCGTCTTGCTTACTAAAGATAATCAACCACTTTACTGCGCCCCTGAAATTCTTGAAGTAATTTATGGTCCGGATGGAAAAGAGATTGAAAGAAGAGTTCCCGTTGAGGTTGCCCCAAATGTTAATGAAGAGCTTCCAATCAAATGGACCGGTAAATTAATTCCAAGAAATGATTTAATCCGTAAATTTGCGATAAAGAGAACGCTTCAACTGCGCCATGTTGATGGCGTAACTTTTGATTTCCTCTTTGCCATTGCTGAAGAGTTAGATGAAAAAGATTCGGTCATGCTTTTGGCATCAGGCGAGGGCGGCAAAGCGCCACTAGTCCTTCAATCGAATGGCTCTCCCTACCGTGGTTTTCTAGAGGGAAGAGTTGAAGGTGAAAGCTTTTTACTGCTTCTTCATCTTTCTGCAATGGAATTGAAAAAACCAATCTCTAAATCAGAGAAAGGTGATGATTAAACATGGCAAAACTTGGCAAAGCAAGTATTGAACCAGTTGGTGCCTTCAAAAATGCTTTTCTTATGAATGAGATTGTTGCATACCGTAAAGTTGTAGCAACAAATTATGTGTTAACAAATCCATCTGAAATTGAACGTCGCTTAGCAATCCCACTAATGATTTCAACTAAATTAGATGGTGAGCTTTGGTTTTTGTTATTTGATAAAGATTGGAAGTTAGTCTCCCCTACTGGGCGCATAATTCAAGGGGATATTGAAATCCTTAAAGAGATTTCTGCTGCTAAATTGGATAAAGCTTCTATTTATGCTGGAGAGCTACATATTCGAGGTGAGGCGCGAACCAGGATTGCAGATTTAACTTCAGCGCTTGCTGCGGGAGAAAAAGCTAAAACCGAATTAATTGCTTACAAAGTATTTGATGTAGTTACCTCACCTGAGGTATCTGCAATAGGCACTCCGTACACAAGTAGATACACATTAATCTCTAAATTGCCGCAGGGTGAGAATTTTGGATTTATTCCAAGCACTCCAACTAAATCCGCTTCTGAGGTTATTGAGATTTTTAAAAATGAGGTTGAATCCTCAGGAAATGAAGGTTTGGTTGCCCGTGCTGAAGATGGTAGATCCTACAAAATTAAACCAACAAAAGATCTTGATGCTGCGATCATTGGATTTACTGAAAAGAGAGATGCTGATGGAACTCTTCTTATTCGCTCTTTACTACTTGGTGTAATGCAAGATGATGGCAGTTGGGTTCCATTAACCTCAACTGGAAATATCGGCGACAATGAGTGTAGAAAAGATTTGTTCACTCAATTAAAACCGCTGGTTCGAAAAAGCACCTATCGTAGAACTAGCGAGAGTTCAGGTGTTATGTATCAACTTGTAGAGCCAACGATTATTGTTGAGATTAAATGTCTAGATTTGCAACTTGAAGATTTTAAAGGCCGCCCGATAAAGCATCCAAAACTGAGCTTTAATGCAGGTGGCTGGCAGATCGCTGGTTGGACAAATAGCGCATCAATCCACAATTCAATTATTATCAGAGTTAGAAATGATAAAGGTATAACCATTGAAGATATTGGCTGGAGCCAGATAACCAGAATCTTGCCAGTTAACTCAAGTAATGATGAGATAAAGATTGGTAAGAGTGAACTTATTAAGCGAAGAGTATGGACAAAAGAGGGTGCAGGAAAGCTCGATGTTAGAAAACTGGTGATCTGGAAAACTAATAAAGAAAGTGCTGGATATCCTGCATTTGTAGTTCACTGGACTGATTACTCATCAAATCGTAAATCTCCGTTGGATCGCGAAGTTAGATTGGCTCCATCAAAGGATGAGGCAGACAAAATTGCTGAAGCAATGATCGTAAATAATATTAAAAAGGGTTGGAGCGAAGTAAGTAATTGAGAAAAATTGAAGAGCGCTGGGTTATCTCTCTACGAGACTTAGTGGCAAAACTTGAATGTACTCACAGATTAAATCTTGAATAGTAGGTGCTAACGTATCGGACTAAGGCCCCTGAACATGAGGAATTGCCTGAGCTTAAACTTTTAACTGAAGTTGGTAACCTGCGAACTCGGCATAACATTATAGGCATAGTTCATAATCTAAATGAAAATAGATTTTTTAACAGCCGCCTTGCAAGTTTGGCATTAACTGAGAATAGTTTTCATTTAATCAATCATCAATTCGTTAGATAGGTATTTATCGATTTTTTCACAATGAGCAGAAAACAATTGATCTTTCATTGACAATATAGTTTCATTTATTTTATTGAAATTTTTCGTTAACTCGCGTAATCCATGTAATAAAACACAGTAGCCAAGCGCTCTTGATATTGCTTCACCAATGTATAAAGTTGCTGGGTGAGATAACTTCTCCGGGTAGACATCTTTAACAATTTGTTGATAATTCAAACCATATTCATTAATGTAAAAATCTGGGACTAGTTGTTCAAATTGTGCCCGAAACTCTCTTGATTTTAAAATCTCTGGAATTTCCCATCCGCCAAAATTGAATGCATATTCAAAATGCTTCTCAATCTGTCCGTCAATTTGCTTGGTTGCCCATGGAGACACAGTCACTTTATTGAGAGTCAAGCCAATAACTCCCCCTTCGTATTGACCTGATTCACCCATACTTGGAATTAATACTGTCTTTAAACTGGGATTCTCCCACTCTAAATTGCCATAAAACAAAGCTGTTCCCCCGTACCAATACTCATCTGTTTGATCATCAAAAGTGATCGGAAATCTCCAGTCGTCGTCAATTTTGGAGATCTTCGGTAAAGCCAAATCTTTTTTCAGATCTGAATTACTCCAAATATTTAGTTCCTCAGGTTCATAAAAGATTGAATCAAATTTGTTGAAAAACTCTCTCTTAAAATCTGAGATTATTTCATTTTTCATAGATTTTGAATTCATAGATTTCTATTGCGGTTGGCTGACTCATGTCTTTAGTTTAAAGTGGCCTGCGACCATTATCACTCCTCCTTAAGGTCGCTTGTCCAGCTTATATCTCCAATCCCCTCCAAAGACTGAGTACCCCATTCTCTTAGAGCCCAACACTTCGTAAAACTTCCAATGCCCTGCGATAAACTGTTCATCCAGTTAACTTTTAAACCTGTCTTTGAGATTTATTTTAAATTTTGATGTCTTTAGCCATGAAGGTAACTTTCCTGAACTCTCGATTTCATCGGCAAGTCCAAATTGGTGCTGGATTCTAAAACAGACAGCAATCATTTTAACATCTGATAATATTTCCGAGAAAGAGGGGTCGCGTAAGAGTTTTTGACAATCTTCATCTCCCTGTGCTGCACCCAGCAATAGCCAAGATACAGCCAACCCAGGTATTTTCATCCAGAGCAGGGCATTAAAATAGGCAGCCACCCCACCCATAGTGTTTATATGGTGATTGCCCTCGCCAAAAAATGTCCAGTCATAAAAGAATCCAGGACCATCAGGTCTTATTACCGATGGAACAAAATCGAAACTCGTATCATTTAACCATTCTTCGGTTAAACCCATTATCACTCTTGGCTTGATTTCTACATCAGGAATTTCTAAATTATTTGCCAAGTTTGGGTCAATTTCCTCTCTAAGCGTTTCGATTAATTTTTTTTGCTCATCAGAAAGGGGCATTTTTTCTGTAAACTCGCTAAAAGAAAAAAATCTTATTTTTGTTGCTTCTGAGTTCGAAAAAGGTACCCGTATGACTGAGTTGCCACTATCGATCCCTGTGTACTTATCAGTTATATATAGTTCTCCCTCTTTGGGTACCTCTAATGTACAAACCTCAAATGCTTCAAGATCTTGCCAGGGATAAAAACACGAAATACTTACGAAGGGATTTTGTGCTTCGTAGGTCTGATTAAAAAGCGGTTGAGTAAATTCTGCTGTAGGTGCCAATACTACAGCTAGCCCTATAGTCTTATTTTGAGCCGCTATCGTAAAAACAGTGTAAAGGCCATCTCCATCTCCTGCTGGTATCCAAAAATAATTTTTATCAGATCGGTTGCAAACCTTACATCTAACAAAAAAAGGCACACCCTCTTCAACTTCGTTACAGCAATCACCTGAATGAATAGGCGATATATATTCGCCAGAGGATTTATCGTAGAGCGAGGTTCGAAACGAAATGTCACCTCCCTCGATATTTACAATACCTTGTACCATAAAACTTAAATCATCATCATAATCTACAGACTCGAGTTCATCTAAAAAGTTCTCTAACGTTGTTTCATGCCCTAACGTTGTTTCATCCCCATCTTCGAGCACAGCCTCCATATGATCCAGCGACTCGACTAACTGATCTGCGAGTAAAGCTCCACAATTCGTACAGAATTTCCCTCCCTTGGATTCAGTTCCACAATCGGCGCAGAACATTTTGTCTTCCCCTTTAAACTATTGTATGGAAGTTTCACAAAAACTGTGTCCTTTCCATATTATCCCCCAATCCCTCAACTGGCAACACCAACTTCGGCTTATCCCATTCACCCTCGTCTAACTCATCCTTTATTGCCTTGATGGTGGCGGGAATTCCTTTTTCATAGGAGTAAAGGGCTAAGGCAAATAGGTGGGCGAAGGCGTAACCATCTTGGGGGGCATTGGTCGTATATAAAAAGAATATGAGTTATTCATAAGGCGAAAGTGATATCTTTAAGGAGAGTTTGATAATATCGATTAATACAAATTATTTTAACTTGAATTAGAAACGGGAGTTTAAAGGATTATGGAAGTGATTCTTACCGCCCTTGCGATTCTTGTGATTTTATACTTTGCTAAAGATGGCTCAAGTAAGGGAAAGTAATTTATTTAAGACCTTCTTCTTCGCTTACTAACAATCTGACCAACAATTACAATAATAAGAGCAATAAAGAACATCGCAGTACCAATCACATTCGCCTGGGCCGGAATACCGCGGGCAGCTGATACATAAACAAACTTAGGAAATGTAGAGACAATTCCGGAATTAAAGTTTGTAATAATAAAATCATCAAAGGATAAGGAAAAGGCAAGCAAAGCAGCTCCTGCAATACCTGGCATCACAAGCGGTAAGGTGACATATCTAAATGTCTCTCGCTCATTTGCATATAGATCCATCGCAGCTTGCTCTAGACGAGGATCTAGCGATGCAATTCGAGCTTTCACAGTTACCACAACAAATGAAATACAAAACATTACGTGTGCAATTACTACGGTCCAAAATCCTGGATTAATCCGAAGATTTAAAAACATTGCCAGCAAAGATGCACCAAGTACTACCTCAGGTGTTGCCATC
>Ga0194133_10008137_pt1 | contig 12333 bp, 4 predicted proteins | sample TA2KigOf40mmetaG_FD_155448 | JGI IMG/M metagenome (GOLD analysis project Ga0194133, IMG submission 155448) | Freshwater microbial communities from Lake Tanganyika, Tanzania - TA2015055 Kigoma Offshore 40m | ecosystem: Environmental > Aquatic > Freshwater > Lake | place: Tanzania: Lake Tanganyika...
TTGGACTCCTATATTACGCTGCTCCCGTTTGGCTCAATGAACTTACTTCTTCAGCCACATGGAACATCTTAAATGTCCTCCATTACAAGGCGCTTAGGATTGTGTGTGCAGACTTCAGAAGAAAAATGAGCAGGGCTGAACTTGATGTAACAGTGAAAAGAGCCAGACCTCATGAATGGATGAGATACATCAACCTGAAGACGGCCATCCAACTTGTTCTACTGGGTCAAAAAGGGCCTCCAATAACATCCAAGCTCACCGAAAATTTGTACAGGAATGACAGAACTAGAAAGATTTCCTTCATGGACACAACCAGATTGAAAGTGGGAAAACACTCACTGCAAAATAGACTAAATTGTGCCAAAGAATTCCACAAGGATTGGATTACAGGAATATCTAATGACTGTCTTAGAATTGACCTGAAAAAATGTTTTATCAAAGTTTAAAGGTTGTGATGCCTGCGATAATTATTTAAAAATTCTGATTCTCATATTGTCACTTTATCTTTTGACTATTTTATGTGTGTATCGCTATTTTATCTGCTTATTTATTTATTTATAACCTATTTTTCTGATTTATCAGATCTGATAGGGAGGCTCTTAAAAAGGTTTATTTCAATGGTAATTTTAAAATGTAATCGATGGAGCCGGAAATATATACAAATACAAATCATACCATTTGATTTTTAATATACACCAATGCGTTTGTATTTGTATTTTCCTAAGGTTCCATCAATTACAATTAAAAAATTACTACTCAAAAAAACCTTTACAAGATCCTAATGAAAAAATTTAATTTATAGAATTCTGTTTGAATTTATATTTGGTTTAGGTGAAATTAAAATGCAGCCACAGGCTGCCGTTATAGTTTGGCTTTGTGATTGCGGGTCAAGACTCAAGACATATATTTGTTTAAATTGAAGACTCGAGGCCAGGCTAGACTCAGCAAGGCGGGCATCCCCCTCTGGAGGCCCTAAGTCTGATTACCGATATAGACCAGGAATCCGAAAGGATTCCAGAAGAGGCCGGGAAATCATTTTCCGGCCAAAACTTTTTGTTGTATTGAAGGAATGAGATTACCCTCCAAAAGTTTCTTTGTTTCTATTGAAAGAATGAATTTTCCCTCCAAAAATATTTTTGTTCTGTTGGAGGAAAAGTTTTCCCTCCAAAAAGTTCTTTGTTCTCCAGGGCTGACCCATAAAGGCCAGCTCAAACTAGGATCCAAGTTGGATATATATAAAAGGGAGCTAATTTTCATTTGTTTATCAGTGTCTTCAGCCCACTCATAGGTTTAGCGTCTACTGTGACGCATCAGCAGAGGTCTACACCACGGCCCTCTATCTGCGGATTGTGATTAACACTTCAGGCTGCCAAGGCCAGAGTCACAACAATCAAGTTCCCCAGCATCTCATGCTCTGAGTTAGACCCCTGCGTCCTGGGAGTCTAAATGGCCAGACACTACAACCAGGCCCTCGGACTCAATCACATATATATGGATGATAGTACGAACGCACACAAACTAATGGCAGCCTAATTGAAAAGACTTTGAGCTTGCAAAAGTGAAAAATATTGTAGAGCAAAAAATATGGTATTTGAGCTTATACCATGATATACGAGTCTGATTCATTTCATTTTTGCTTGGCAATGAATAGTAGCTTGAGAACATAAAGACCTTTACTGACCAAGCTTGAAGGAGTGGAAAAGCTGGGATTCTTTTTCAATTGGAGAATTGCCTCACCTCGTGGAAAAAACACTCAGCCTGTAAAGTCATCTAGCCACTAATACTAACTACCTTATGACTTTCTTTGCAGAAAAATACTGGAAAGGCCTGAATGACACTATCCTGCCCCTTCTGAACTCTCGGAGGCTTTTTAAGCCCTTCTTTTGACTAAGTTAACTGTGCGTATAAATTTTTTTAAAAGATCTCACTACTTAAAAGGGAAACATGGAAATGCTCTCACAATTTTTTTTACCAAGAAATGGTCTCAAAAGTAGTTCTTTTAAAAAGAGCTCCAAATACTGTTTCACTAATTGGACTCATTATCAGGGAAAAGCCTAGCTTTTGTTAGTCTCAGAGGTGTTGGCCAATTATTGAAATGCAACCCAAATTATTTTTCAAAAAGCTTGAATATATTTATAATAACAAACATTGTTTGAGTGTTGATACTTGATTATAAACAAAAGGCGATGCAAAAGTTTTTGTTTGCTAATTTATGGTGTCGCTATTTCACATTCTAAGTGCGAGTAAAATTTGTCATTCAGTTGACACGCAATGTCTCTGTGAGTTAGACCTTTAACATAATATAACTATAGTTAACAAAGCAGGGGACAGGTCGGATTGATAAGTTAACTTGATTGGCTTTGAAATATGAACAGGAGATAATATTTTATGCCCTTGGAAACGTATCTCTTTTCCTCTGATCTGTTGTGACGTTACATTTTGTATTCAATGTGCAAGTTTTTGGGCTGGTTTGGCCTTTCTCCAGAAAGTGTATACGTCAGTTCCAATGGATCAGATTTGAAAGCTGTTAAAGGCAAATTCAAGATTGAAACTAACTCTTTCAAAAAAGTTGAAAAAAGATGATATGGATAAAGAAAAAAGAATGGTAATTGAAGAATCCTAAGAGAGCTTTGTTTTAAGACTTTTAAAGTTTTAAAGCTTCCTTTAAACATAATAATTTTGAGAATTAAATGGATACATTAACTTTTATAGTCGGTCTTTCAGTAAAGGATAAAATAAATTTTCACTTACGTTAAAGTCATGTAAGTGCTTTTTGATTATACAAAAAAGCCACGTTGCGCACAAACCAAGGAAAACTATGGGTTTTTTGTACGTTTCGTCTTCCTTGACTCATACATTAAGCTCCTTGAGAAGGTATCGGATAATCCAATATGTGTTTTCACATGGATTAGACCAACCGATCTTTTTTATCTGCAAGAAATTTGGAAAAGCTTTTAAATTTTTCCATAACTTTTTAAAAATTACTGACTGCTGTTGCTTAAGCAAGAGCAGTCGCTCTTGATATCTGTAAAGCAGAAAAAGTGTCCCACTAAATAAAATAGTTTGAAAGAAAAATGTAACTACCATTGCGAGTAGCTCTTGATAAGGAGTCATAACAAAAAAATCGTCTAAGTCTGTAGTTGTATTGCTTTGAAACTTAAATGATTTTTATCATTGAATTCAAAAAAGCTTCTTTCTTATTTTTTGGAAGCTTGGAAAGGCATCTTTAAAATGTTTCAACAATGTCGTAACTTTCTATGCTTTCACTACAAGCATCTCACCAAATATTAATTATGAGCAAGAAAGAGAAACGAGAAGATGAGAAGAAAGGAGCACTTGTTTCGGGGCCGCTGCTCATCCCTTGCATATCTTTGAGAGAGTATAGGGCTAGGAGTTCAATTAAAACTAATCAAAAAATGAGATGAATCTACTGCTAATGGTAGACCTGACCTACAATCATTACTTCAAATGTATGAAAACTTTGTTTGTTGGAAAGAGTTCAAAAGCTTTCTAGGAGAAACTAAAGGAAACAACTGTTAGTAGAAGTTTAAATATTTGATATATTCCCAGAACAAAACACAATTTGTAGACTTTAAGAGAAGATTATACAAACTAAATGTCACTCATATTTGTTACTTTGTTTGATGTGTTTGTAACAGATGGTTCAAATCCGAATTAAACTCTGCGCGACATTCAAAGTAAAAAGGACCGATGGTGCATAGAAACCATTATGCATCAGACGCTGCAATGAAATATTTTAAGAAATTTGATCGAAACCCCTGCGAGTATCAAGTAATTTGTTCTAATGTTTACTTTTCTAAAATGTGAGAAAATATTTCATTCTTTTCCTCTCATTATTGTAATCACAATGGCTTACAAAAAGTAATTTTCAAGTGTCTCCTTAGGAAACATCAAGATGGTGCCCATAGATATTAAAAATATATTTCTGGCTCTCCTTTTCAAAAAAAAGGAACATTATGTGAAGAAAATACGTTTGATAAACCTTGTCGACCACGAGATGTCTGTAACTATTCATCTTCAATCACAATAGATATCTCTTAGAGTTTAAAATAGTTTGTGAGTTTTGTTCACATAAATCCACGGAAGTGTCTTCTAATGCGACAAGCAATCAAAAACCGGAAGTTATTGTTTTTCTAGATCACAAAGAGGAATCCAGCTCGTCAAGAAAAGGCAAAGCTTTAAACAAAATTAGCTACCTGTAACTAAATTTTTTAGCTACTCTCAAGATTAAATTTATCTAAGACAGCAACAATTCATTGGGATCAAAAAACCAAACTCGATTCATTTCAAATCATTGCGGATTGCTGTCAAAGACTAGAGAAGAAAAACTGAGCTGACAGAAACTACTTAAAATATTTTAATGATAAGGATACGGAGAAAAAGATAGATAATAAAGAAAACAAAAAGGCATTGCTCGTGAGACAGCAGAGTGAAATTTTAAGATTCACCTTTTTTAACTCTCGAGAACAGACTCACTTGTACTCAACCAGCTGTTGGAAGACAGATTAAAAAGTTTAGGTGGCCTAACTGCCAACAGAAAGCCATTAAAGTTAGGACTCGTCGAAAATTCCAACCGATCTAGGAAAGGACGAGAATCAGTATCGATCCAAAGTTCACAAGTAGAGTATGATAACAAAATATCTATGATTATTTGTTTCTTTAACTTTTTAAGTAGAAGGCTTGCGTGGGGTGGTGGTGGTAGGAATGTTGGAATATCTGCATGAGTTTTGGTAAAGGAGTAAGAAAGGGGTTGTCATCATGATCGGATTGGCATTTAATGATAAAATGGTTGTTTGGGGCAATGTGGCTAGCTGACAATATGGCTTGTCATTGAGGGTACATTTGGGTGACTTGCAGCTTGTAATCCTCTCCCATCACTTTGGGCTCGATGGCCTGGCGTACAACCATTAAAAGACATTAGCAAGGTCCAATTTTTAGTCTATGTTAAGTAAATAGTCAAATTGGCTGAGTAAAACATTAAGAGAGTGTGACTAGAGGTTGAAGTTTGGTTGAGTCCCTGTAAGAATGAGGAAATGCAGAGGAGGCGAGAAAAATGTAAGAGAGAGTGAATTTAAGTTCAAGGGAATGTTAATGAGTATTGGGGAGTATTGAGGTGGGTTGGAGAGTGTTGAATTTGACCAAAAAAGAAAAGGAGATTACCTGGTTTAAGGGGATTGCTTTTTAATGTGGTCGAGTGTAAAGAGGCGGTTTACAAGTCCATGTTATAGTTTGTTCTCCTCAGATTTTTTTTATATCTTTAGATACTTTCAAGGTGGGCTTTGATCAGCTCAGTTTGGCAATTATGAAGAGCGCTGTAAATACTTTTTCTCCCTTAATTAATCAGCTGCATGCATCTTACTGAATTCATCAATGACGGAGGTCTGAAATTATAGTTTCGGGAGCAAAAATACTAACCACAAATTTTATAAGTATATTCTCCTGCAAGAAACTTCTCATCACTGTCTTGAGTTGACTCTTACTGGAAGCTGGGTACCACAGTTACTCTAACAGAAGTCGTTTGACCAGCTGAGGTACTTGTCTTAGCTGTCTTAAATAATTGATTTGTTATAATTTTAGACAATTGATTACAGTACTCAAGGCAAGGTACAACGCTTAAAGACATCTGCTTATACTAAAAAGTTTAAATATATGGTCTCTTTTTGTATATAATTATCCAACACCTCTCTTTCTGTCAGAGCGAGTGCTAATTTTCAACATACTAAAGTTTATCGAAAACTAATAATCAATGGCATGTTTTTTCAAAGGCAATTTTGAACGGCGAATTTTGCAAGAAGTGAAAAAATGGTATTGTTTGTATGAACAATTATTGTTTTTCCACACATCTCAATCATAGAAAAGTTGACAGACAAGCCTCCCCTCAATCAATGAAACTTACAGAGAACTGTTTGTCTACAAAAAAAGAGCTAAGGACTCCTGAAGTTCTGAAAGGTAAAATTTTTGATTTGAGGATCGCCGTCCCGACCAGAAAAATGACCGTATAATTTTTGCCCAAAACCGTGTGACACTTTTCTGGTCGGGATAATATTGCATTAGTAAGATATTGTCATTTTACACAATCTTAATGACTCAAAAAGTTTTCTTTTGCTTTTGCCGAATTTTGGTTGTCTCCTCACTGTAAACATAGTTTCCACTAATTTTGCCTGTATAAAGATCGGACTATTTGCTTTGCTAATCATTTTATAAGATTGTGAGAATTTTGCCCTCTCAAGTGGAGAGGCCCTTTGGCGTTGTTTTGTAAGTTTATTTCTAACTTCTAAGAGTCCTGTTTTGATAGTCATGTGCAATTTTTCTCAACGCTTTACCGTCAGCTGTCTAGATTATTTAAAATAGCTTTATGAGGTGATTTAACCATACCTTAACAATAGTTCAACTGCCTAAAGTATTGATTGATACAATCTTTTTAAACTGGGCTTTGGAATAATCAAATGATGACACAATGGTTAATTTGCTTTATAAATTATTCCGTGAACTCGGTTGCGACTAAGCAACGAACTGACATTTTTCTAAAGGTTCTATACTTTCAGTTTAGATAATGAAAGCATGATTTTTGTTAAAATTTGGTTACTTTAGAAAAAAGAAGACATCTATCGAAGTGTTTAAAGTTATTTTCTTGACTAATTGTCTTCAACAAAATTTGTACAAAGTTGGACAAAAAGCTGAAGCGTATATGATAAATGTTTTATTCAGTTAGAGCAAACTTTGCGGCGTTAGGTTACTCACTGAGGAGTTGGTCCTTCGAAAAGTTTGACAAAGTTAGGCTCAACAAACCGTTTCTTCTGACTTTCGAAATGGGATCTCCAAGTATCAAAGCGAGCCAGGGATCGAAAATTAATCAATAAAAAAATATGGCAAATTTTGCTTAGAATGGTTGAACTTTGGAACATGAAATGACGACCCACTTACCCGCAAAAGATTTTCGATCAAGAGAAATATTCATTTTCCCTTTATAGAATAAAGAAATGACAAAATGTATGTCTGCGATATGCATAATACATTTTATCTTATTCTGAAAGAATCAAATATTCTGTGTTCTAAGCATTTATCTTGAGCAAATAAGGTCTCACCATCTTCACCTTTTCTTTCCTAATCAATCTTGTATTGTTATCAAGATTCAGCAAAATAGATATTTGGAAATCCTGGTAAGATTACTGTTATAAGAGGAGGTTTTTAAAGCTTTCTCCTTTGATATTGGAAAATGATTATCAGGAAGAAAAAAAATAATTTTGAAGAATAACTTACGTATAAAGGCTGTGATATTCTGAAAGATTGGTTGTGTAATTAGAAGTGCGCTCGAGTATTAACTATATGCACTATTTGAATTGTATCCTAAACGGTCTAGTAATTGGAAACTTTTACATATATGTATGGATTTTCAAACTCCAATCCAACGGACAGAATATTGTCCTGTTGGTGATTTTTATATGATAAAAAGATCTGATCAGGATTTGTAGAATTTATTTGAATACTAGCGATTCAAAGGCGGCTAAGCCGCCACCCTGCATTACCCCCTTGTCCTGCAACCCCCCTCCTTACCCCCCAGTCCCCCCTTCAAACTTCAATTTTTTTGCATTTTTTGAGGGTTTTTCTTTTGCATTTTTCGCGTTTTTTTGTTTTCCGTATCGCAGCATTTTTTTGTGTTGCGTTAAAGGCTTTTTTGGCGTTTTTTTGCGTTTTTCGTATCGCAGCGTTACATTTTCTGCGTTACGTTTGCGTGTTACGTCTAGGCTTTTAAATGTATCAATATGTTATAAGTTGTGATCATCTTTTGATCAGCCAAATGTACTCTTGGATCTCAGCTAGGAAAGTCAGTCTCGACTCCAAATGAAAAGGTTTTAAGAAAGAAAAAACAATTTTCAAAACAATATTTTATTCACTTCAAACAGTGTCGTTGTAGCGCATCACGGAAAAAAATCTTTGTTTTTCTAGATGATTTCTTTCTTTTTCTGTGTCACTTTTTTCCAAGCTTAATATTTGTCCAGCCATAGGTATCTAGAAATATGAAGAATTGTAGAAATTATAAGAAAGGCTATGCTGATAACACTTTCGTGATCATCTAGTCCGACAACCTACGAGACCTCATCCATACAACAAGAGACACCAGGCGGTACACTCTAAAAAATTTAAACCTTAATTCAGGGAATTGAGCAAAAAGATGAGTGCGGTGGAAATAATAAGTACAATAATATAGGGAAAGTTGAAGTAGTGAAGTAAAGTGAATTGTAGGGATCGTAAAAACTACCTGGGTTATCTGGAGGAAAAGTTTAAATGAGCATTGTATAACACAGGGGAGCATAGGGAAGCTCAGGTAAGAGGGGGAGTTTAGGTTAACCAAGGATGGTGCAAAGGTGGGCAGAATTCTGTAGATCAGGGCTAGAATTGGGAAGTGTTGGGAAATTGTGGCGGAGAATGTTGGGAGCTATTGGAGTGTATGGATTGTGTTGTGATTGAAGTGAAAGGTTGAGAAGCGTGGTTGAGTATGAATGAAATGGGTGAGTGCATAAGAGTGTGAGTGAGTTACTTAAAAGTTGAGTGGGTGAGTGAGAGGAAAATTTAGTTGAGAACAGGGTAATGTAAGGAAAATAAAAGATGGGGAAAGGAAGGGTAAAATGGTAACAAAGGAAAATTACAGGAATAGAGGACAAATTTGGAAGTTGTAAAAAATAACCAGGGGTAAATAAAAACGGTTAAAATTGGAAGGATTTTAAGAGAGTGTTGGGAAGTGAGGAAATAGCGTGAGAGGGATGAAGTAATTGTGAAGCAGTAGTGAGGACAAATCTTGAAGTATGGGGTATGCAAGTATCGTAGCATACGCTCAAAGACCCTCTTTTTCACGTTACGATATTTTTCACTTTAGTTCAAAGTCTTTTCAAGCAGGCTGCTGTTGTTTAGTTTTCCTTCCATGTAATCTAAGTCTCACTAAACAGGCTGCCATCATTCTCATTCCCACAAGTCTCCTGACACACCTGACTCGCTACTAGCTCTTTTTACTGAAATCATTATTTATACTTCAAATTTCACCCGGGCTGCTGCCGGGAATCCTCAGCTAGTAATAAATAAACTAGAATATTAATCTGACTTCGGAGCCATACTTTTTGAGCGTCAAGGTTGGGGTCAGTGTCAGAGTAGGCTTCAGGGTTGTTGTCAGGGTCGGCATCAGGGTTGGCATTGGGGCCAGTCTTGAGATTGGCATTGGGATCAGCATTAGGGTTGGGGTCGGGGTGAGGGGGCAAACTTGCTATTGGGGAAACATGCTCTTGGGGATGGTTGAGACAAGCTAGGTTAGATTAGGTAAGCAATAAATTCCTTTTGGTTAAAGGGGTGGGGAATTTGGTTGGGACAGAGGGGGGAACACGCTTTGGGGGTTTGGTTGGGACAGAGAGGGGAACATGCTTTGGGGTGTTGGATGGGTCTGGTAAGTTTAGGTTTGCAATAAATTCCTTTTTGGTAGTATAATGTTGTTAATGGGGGTTAGGAGGGAAGAAAGGCCGGTCTGGAGGGTTTGGCAGTTTTCCCCGCAAAAAATGTCCGTCTGCTTAATTAATACTTATTTAATTAAATGGAAGCTTTCATCAAGAACCTTGCTTTTTAGTTACATGGCTGTTTAAATGCTGCATCAACATGTTTAAGTTAAGTATTATTTTTTGATTTGTTCTGGATCGGGTGGGGAGGAAGTTTAGAATTTTCATTATGATTTGCGCCATTTCTGTATAGGGATTGCGTGAAAATGGCATGTCCGTCCGTCCATCACCTCATTTTCCGGCCGTACTAGTGAAGCTAGAGGCCTGAAAATTGGCATGCATATTCCTCGCATAGATGGCTTCAAATTTACCAACCAGAATTTTGATATCTTGTCTAGAAGCTGAGAAAAATAACATTTTATATTTAAAGTATATTTTTCGCAGCTCCATCGAATACAAACATAATGTTTACAAGACTTTTTAAGAGCTTAAGGCCCAGAAACACCTAAGTGTTTCTGGGCTGCAATAATCTGACAATAATTGAGCGTCACAGGTACATGTTTATAATAATAAATCAACAGATTCTATGTCAAGTATCATAGTTATGTAGTTAATTAATATAGACCCCCTACTTCTTTTCAAGTTGAGTTTTATTGCAGAAAACAGCTCTTTATTGTTGTGCAATCAAATCAATTGAACAACCTGAACTCTGAATTTGCTCATGCACGCAATGCCCGTCTACCTGGTTTATTTATTTATTTTTCACAATTAAATAAATTGATGTGGGTTCCATTTGGTCTGGTGCGTGTTAGAAGATAATACTTTCATCTTTAACTTTTCTTTTAAGTAATATGCCAGCCAAAACTGCTCCTGATGATCACTGATTCCTCAACTCTTGCCTATCCTAGTCACCAACCCGACAAGGCTTAAAGATTTGGATCTGTTAATTACATTTTTCCATCACCTCATTTTTCCCAAGAAATGTATTTTAATTCACAAAAATAGTTTTAATATTATCTAAATTGTTACTTTCTCATGTAAAAATTTATTTTATTTCTAGTGACACTATTGCCTAAAGACTTGACCTGAAGATGAAGATTGTGGATTACTCAAATTCTAGTTCAATGATCCTCTTCATCAAGATGAAAACCATGTCCATGAAGGAAATCTTCCACCTTGAACTTGCAGTTTAGTGTTGCCACTTTTCTTCAGCAACTACATGTTAAATCTACGAGGAAGGTACCAACACGTAAACAGTGCAAGAATGTCTTTCTTCAAAACCTTGGCGCAATTACGTAATGACAGCCTCCAAAAAGGATTAGATTGATGACCTAATTAACCATGGTCAAACTAAGGTTCAGCTTTCATAAAAACTCCAAGAAGCATTAGTTATTTGTCTAGGAAAAAGCGATGGGAAAACTTGCCTGGCTTTGGAAAATTGTTTTCAAAAGGAATTTTGATTTTCAGTGAATATTTCAGGTAAATGTATTACTGGAGTATGCGAAGTAGAAAATCAAGTTTGGATTCTATCACAAAGAGAATGCAATCTAAAGATATCCTTTTAAACGATTTTAATGGAGATTTTGACCCTAAAATACCAAGAAATCGTCTCGAGTTCATGAACCAGGTTCGCATAGCTCAACATACACGTCCAGTCCCATCGAACAGATCACACAACTTTTATGAAATTTTAGTCACTTCAAACTGTTTTTAGCGTTCCTCAAGAGATGAGGTTGCAAGGTCTTAGTATTCTCGAGGTTCAAAATTCAAAGTCAGACTGTATTATTTGATATTGTTGCTAATAATTGGAATCATTAAATTTATGCACTAATAAATATTGTGAAAACCTATCTTAAGTAGTTCTTCAGATGATCTTTTTTTCTTTTTTAAAAGCTCAACAAATTAAAAACTTACCCAAAGATTATTTCATTGTTCAATCTTGAAAACTTAAACCTTTTAACTTCACTCTGTTTGAGGCAAGAGTCTTAACTGACTCTGGAATCAAAGACGGCGCAGTTTGGAAAGGGAGAAGAAAGCCCTTGGGAAACAAACGGTGTTCCAACTAAAAAAATTCAATTGAAATAAATTTAACCTTTGACCAAGAAACAAGTGTTTTTAACTTATTCTTTGATGTCTTTACTTGATAAGGCATTTAGTTTATCCTTTCTATTCAAACTTTATGGTACAATAATTTATTAAAAATTAAGTAGACCGGTATTTTTTGCGCAAGAAAAAATACCTAACCGCCAGCTCACAAAGATATAAGGGATAGCTAATTCAAATTAAAAGCTAGAGAAAACGTTTATATAACAATATTTCTAGTTTAATGTTTGAACAAAAAATCTTATTTAATAAACAGTAGGAGCTATTAAAGATGTAAGTTGAAGGGCATTTTAGCCATTTTAAAAAGGCGCCGCCGGTTCATTCAGAGGCCACAGCAGCCTTTTAATTACCTAGGATTCTAGACATAGTATTCACAAACTTATAAAACATTAAGTATTCACAATGAAATTCTCTTCCGAAAAACTCAAAAATATGCTCAATAGCACTAATGGTTAAAGAGTTCTTCACCTCGCTCGCTGGAGGATAAGAGCTTTTCAAGGTCGGCAGATGTGAATTTGCAAAACAAGAATCCCGCCCTAAAAAATTGGTACACTCACGACTAAGACATTTAACGAAACACGATCATCTTCCTTGGAAGCCACATCAGCATTTTGGAATAATTCTGCATAAGTTTAAGTATTTATTGAAAACTGTTGCTACTAAAAATTAAGTGGACAGGCATTTTTTGTGCACCCCCCTCCTTTTAACCCAAAAGGCATTTATTGCTAAT
>Ga0194133_10008142_pt1 | contig 12330 bp, 7 predicted proteins | sample TA2KigOf40mmetaG_FD_155448 | JGI IMG/M metagenome (GOLD analysis project Ga0194133, IMG submission 155448) | Freshwater microbial communities from Lake Tanganyika, Tanzania - TA2015055 Kigoma Offshore 40m | ecosystem: Environmental > Aquatic > Freshwater > Lake | place: Tanzania: Lake Tanganyika...
ACTTATACATCCTATAGTTATTTTCGTCTTAGATGTTTAACTGGAACTGGACCCAATCCGGGTATTAATTCATTTCAAATGTTTGCTTATTCTAATACAATATTACCATACATCGGACCGACAGGACCAACTGGCCCCACTGGTATCACTGGACCGACAGGACCGATAGGACCCACTGGTATCACTGGACCAGCGCCTAACTTTTCAACAACATTAGAAGACCGTAACCTACCGATTGGAAATTTCAATGGATTTCTCTCCAACGCATATTTTACAAATACACAGTCTTGGGATTTTAATAATTATGACTATGTTGTATTGTTTGAATATCGTCAAACTGGTTCGCTTGGAAATACACATATACAGTATTCATGGTTTGACGACATATCATTTCAACGATATTGCTATATCTCGATGGACAACGTTGATGGAGTGCAATCTGCGCAAGAAACAAATGAACCCATTCTGATGTTTTTGAATGGAATTACAAGTTCGTCGGGGCCGATGGATATTCAGCATTATGTTAAAATCACATTCACGCGACCAAAATTTTCAACGAATACGATTTTGGGTAATGTCGAACATACCTCAACAGCAAGAGACGCGAATGGATTTCCGAATAGAGCATACAAATCCCTTGCAAGTATTACATATTCATCTGCCAGTGTTACAACCAATGTATTATCATCACGGATTGTATTTTATAATGATGCAAGTGGTGGTGCAGTTGCAAACCAAGGGTATTGTAAAATCATGCGAAAACCGCGTGCAGAAAGTGGTGGAGAGTTTCAGTCCATTGGTTCAACTGGGCCGACTGGACCGGCACCCACATTTTCAAGTACATTACAAGATTCATTATTAACAAATGGTAACTTCAACAGTTTTACAACCAATGCATATTTCACAAATACACAAACATGGGATTTTGATAATTACGATTACGTTGTTTTATTTGAATATAGACAAACCGCTTCACTTGGTAATGTGCATTTACTATATTCATGGTTTGATGATTTAACTACCCAACGATATTGTTATTGGTGGAATGAACATATAGAAGGCACAGCTTCATCCGGTGAAGATAACCGGCCTTTGGTTATATTCTTAAATGGAATTACTAGTTTGACTGGTCCGATGGATATTAATCATTATATAAAAATAACATTCACGCGTCCGAAGTTTTCAACGAATACGATTTTGGGGCATATTGAACATAGCTCAACTGCAAGAGACAATAGTGGATTTCCAAATAGGACATATAAGACTTTAGCAACCACAGCATATTCATCGACAAATGTAACATCCGGTACATTATCGTCGCGTTTAGCGTTTTACGTGAATGTGAATAATGCTGCAGTTGCAAACCAAGGGTATTGTAAAATCATGCGAAAACCGCGTGCAGAAAGTGGTGGAGAGTTTCAGTCCATTGGTTCGACTGGACCGACTGGACCAGCTGGTATTATAAGTGTTACATCGAGTGATAGCACGATTACGACAACAACAACAACAAGTGGTGCGGTTAATGTGATAATACCGGCAAATTTACAAACAGCAATTAGTATGTTTTATAGTACAAGTTTTTCAACAAATGCATGGATTACATTCCCAACAACGATGGATATGCGAAATTATGATTATGATTTTGATATTGAAGTAAAAAGCACAAATTATTACCAATGGACATATTTTAAGTTCAATAATGCGACAACTATTGACTTTGGTTGTCAGATTACATATATGGGTAGTCCAGCAAATGCAACAGGGGCAAGACGTTACGACACTCAAAGTCTATGGCAAATTACTGGTGGTAGCTATAACTATTCTGTTTCATCTGGTAAAAATAATACTACAACTGCATCATCTGTTCGAAATAACTGGCGTATTATTTACCGTATGAGAGCATTAAGTCAAAATGAATTCATCATGATTGCCACAAGTGATTTTTATAACTGGACCGATAACTGGAGTGGTGACCAATGTTATGATGGTGCTTATTGTAACTGGATGAAATTTCGCGTGAATTCCAGTAGCGCTGGCGCGAATAATGCTACACGATGGGCGCCGTCTAATTTTCAAATACGGATTGGTGATGGTACTGGTACTGATACAATCGCATCAACATCTAACCTAACGATAACTCAAGTAAAGAAACACCCAATTTAATCGTTATGATTACATATATAAAAATATATTACTTATTATATACATATCATCGTATTCAAGTAATTTATTTGAACAATGTCTATGTCAACATTTACGACTGATAAGGGTGCGCATGTGCATATACACCCAATTATAATCACACTTTCTCAATCTGCATCATTTCGTTGTATTATTTACACAGAAAATCCGAAAGATTGTATTCATCAAAACTATTATTTAGAAGGGAGTGACTATATCAGCTGGGGTTCTAATGATGACTATATAAAGAATTGGATTTGTGATAAGGAACCATATATTGGGCGACCTATTCGGGATGAACAATAAGATAATAATTATTATATCATTCATGACTGATTGATAAATGATATAATTTGAATATGTATAATTTGTAAATATAATTTATACATTAGATATAATAAACGAAATGTCTAGCTATGTCAATCAAGATTTAAGCGGACAAAGTTTCGTCAGTGCGACTTTAACTGGGGCGAATTTTACAAACGCCAATGCTACAAATAGTAATTTTACAGGTGCGAATTGTACAAGTGCCAATTTTACAGGCACGAATTGTACAAATGCTAATTTTACAAATATTAATTTGACCAATGCTATCATCACGAATACAATATTCCAAAATACACTTTTAAGTGGTGCAACACTTACAGGAATAACGTTTAGTAATCTACAAAAAGGCCAATTGCTTCTTCGCCGTGAAAATCTCAGCAATACCGCGGTTAATAACCTTACATCATTAACCATACAAGAACTACGAATTGTACAACCGACAATTTCATTACGAAGTTTGAACAGAATACAAGATGTAACAGTTGTAGTTCCAAATAATACTGGACAAGGGTATTTCGTAGCGGTGACCCCAAGTATAAATCAAGTTATATGTATATTTGCTGCAACGAACCAGAACATTATTCTTACTGTGTCTAATAATATATTAAAAACAGTACGAAATACAGGAACAGTTATAGAAGATATTGATAATGCAAATGCATCAATATCATATATAAAGATAGGAAGTGTTTCTTACCGATTTTCGATTGGAAATTCCAATGGCGTAATAGCAATGATACCGATTGACACAAATATTGTTCGTGTAAATGATGCAGGTATCAACGATATTATTTCATTGAATACTAACTCTGCGTCACCCATGACGATTGGTTATTCCTGGGATTATATTTTAAACAACAATAGCACAAGAATATCAAAAGTAAATTTTTCAAACTTGAACATTAATATGTTAGCAAATCGTGTGAGTGGTGTCGTGCATATTAAGTTTGGTCCAAATGATTTTGGATATCCTGGTATATTTTTCAATAATAATCATACATATCCATCAAGTGCATCACTTACACATGAATTGTCGCGAACAATTAATGTCGTTCATAATTCTACGTGGAGTAACCAGGATATTTATAAGTCGGGTGGTGTAGTAAATCAGTTCAATATTTATCAAGATGGTTCGATGGTATTTGCACAAGTACCATTTCCGCAAGTTTCGTCATTTATGATAATCAAATTTGATATTGATTTACAAAAATTTAAGGACAATAGATTTCGTCAATTGATATGCACTGGAGAATGGACATGGACAAGCAAACTCGTAAATTCGGCTGCGAGCTATGTCTATAATGGTTATTTTACTAGAATAAGCGAAATCCGTCCTGTTTCTAGTTTTTTAGTTGCTTCTTATGGCTTTGACAGCAGTCCAAATGACACATCAACAAATGGAAATACTCTTACAAATGTTAGTTCTGTTACATATTCTACAACTGACTTTGTACGAGGGTCTGCTGCTGCACAGTTTAATGGAAGTAACTATTTCGAAATATCGAACGATGGTAAGTTTTCACCTGAAAATATTACAGTAGCAGTATGGATAAAACCAAAAACAATTGCAACAGAATATCAATCGATTGCGTCATGTCGTGCTTCCAGTCCATGGAGAGGGTGGATGTTGTATATAATTCCTGATAATGATGGTAGTAACTTAGAAATCTGGTCATCTGACGGAACTAATTTTACAGGGGGCAATGTATCATTATATGCAAATTTCGGTCGACTTAATCGTTGGGTTCATGTTGCATTTACAATAAATCAAAGCACGTCTGCACTAGTCGTATATATTGATGGAAATCTTGTTAGAACAACGACCTTAGTATATACGAGGAATTTGGCAACTAATTTACGTATTGGTGCAGGAGCAAATGAAACCACCGCCACCTTCGCGGTTGTAAATGGAACACTGATTGATGATTTTAATATATTTAATAAAGTTTTAACCCCTTCTGAGATAGCAAATGTATATTCATCAACACTTGCAAGTAATGCAAGTAATCCAAATACATCTTTGGTTGCACATTTTGACTTTGACAGTAACATCAATGATTCGTCACCTAATTTTCTAAATGTGACAAATACTCTTACAAATATTAATTCAGTAACTTACAACACGAGCGATTTTAAACGAGGAACTGCATCGGCATCTTTTAATGGATCAAATTGTTTTCAAATAACAAATAATGACTTTCGGTTTACCCCAAATGAAATTACAATTGCGATGTGGGTAAAACCAACGTTAACTGGAACCGCTTCGGTACAATCTCTCGTGACATGTAGAGAGTCAATATCCCCATTTACGAATTTAAGAGGATATATGATTTATATATCACCAGCAAATAAATTGCAGGTTATTACTGGTGGCGGTACTTCATCATGGTCCGGAGATGAATCATCGGCTGCTGTTCCTGTTTTTGTTAATGGAGTATGGACACATATTGCTATTACTATTTCTAGAAATACTAGTCTTCTAACTGTATATACAAATGGAGTATTTAGAGAAACTACAAGCCGTTCATATATTTCTACTGCAAATACATCCCAGCAATTACGAATTGGTGCGGGAGGTGATTCATCACCGAATTTCTTTGTAAAAACCGGTACGCTTATAGACGATTTTCGTTTATATAATAGGATTTTGACAGACCCTGAAATAGCAAATATTTATTCAGGAATAACACCTGTAGCATATAATAATAATATCGCATTGACCGATATTGGAATATGTACTTTTTCAAATACTAACCCGGGGATTGAGCATATTACCATGAATTTGGCAGTTAATGGATTACCATCATTTTCATAATTTACTCGTATAATTTACTCGTATAATTTACTCGTATAGTATAAGTATGACCGTTCAAATGAACTTATTAAGAATAGCATTAGGAACATCAAATCCAGATGTTACAATAACCATTCAACATATCAGCATAAATCCGACTGTAAGTGCAACGATTTGCTATCAGATTGTAAGTAATATCGAGGGTATTAAACAACAAGAACTTACGATTGACGGACAACAATACGCGGCATGGGGGAACGACGACACTATTATTTACCATATTATTTGCGCACGTCATAATTTGCAATATGTTCCATATGTTGAACCCAAATTTTACGAAGAAGCGTTTGTATATAAAAATGACCAAGGCGAACTTGTAAGAGAAACAATACGAAAGCCTAATCCGAATTATGTTTTGCCAACCCCCACGCCAACTTCAACAGAAACCGCCACTACTACTAGTCCATCACAGTAAAATACATATAAACATAAAACCGTCCATTCCATTATATAATTCGTATACATAGAATAATATAATGGCACACCATGATATACAAAATCATCAACATAATCGCGAGTTACACCATCATAAGTTACTCGAGGGTCTAACTAATGCAATCGCTGAATATAACATCATTGAGGGAGGTTCATTTCAAATCGAACATCAAGTAACACGACTTCGTGAACTGGTTGGCAAATGTGCACCCAAATCAATTATGGAAATTGGTTTTAATGCCGGTCATTCCGCGCTGTTATTTCTTGCAATTACGTCACCTGAAACAAAAGTAGTAAGTTTTGACCTTGGTGAGTATGCTTATGTATTTGCGGCGAAGCGGTATATTGACGAAGTATTTCCTGGTAGGCATACATTGGTAACAGGAGACAGTACAGTAACCATTCCGAAATATGAAGAACAAGTTGCGCACCGGATGAAGAACCCCGAAAGTGCGCCACCGTTACGTTTTGATTTTATTTTTATTGACGGTGGACATGAAAAAGATATTCCGTTGAAAGATATTTTTAATTCACAAAGATTAGCATCTGGGCCGAATACCGTGGTTGCAATAGACGATATATGTCGTAACCAAGAGCGTCATGCACATTATACAATTGAACCTACAAATGCGTGGTTGCAAATGATTTATTCAGGTATTATAAAAGAGGATGGCTATGATGATTATTATGATATGATGATGAGAGATAATACATTACTAGAACCTAACTGTCGCGTACGTGGAATGGCCTGGGGTACATATTCTATCATGCCGTCTGAAGAAACATTACGTATTTCTTCATTGCCAAAACTGTCTACTGAGGTATCACTACAAAAAATTCGGCATCGATATTATCAAAATAGCAGTAAATATATGGACCGAAATCAGATGCTTCAAGAAATCCATAATCAGCATCATTACTATAAAGACCATGAGAAACTTGTCGCAATTTCAGATATGTATCTAGAATATTTTCCGACATATAACAAACGCGATACGAATTATGTGCGGTTTTATCGTGCAAGCTCAAATTTTATATTAAATCCTGTGATCGCAATACAACAGTTTCAAGAAATTATCGATACGCCGTCCCCGCCGCCGAATGCACCAAATGGGGTCAATGATAATGAGTCGGAACTGCCGGATTTTATAAAAGAAGCATCTTTGGCGAACCTAGGCATGTTGTATCCTTCCGATCCGTGCCCCGAAATTCCAAAAATCATTCATTTACTATATTTTGGTGAAACCGACTTTTACAATTTTCATCATCGATGCGTTCATTCCATGTTGCAATATATGCCGGATTATGAAATTCGAATTTATAACTCAAAAGAACCAGTTGGTAATACATATTGGGACGATATAAAAAACCAAGCCCGCGTACGTATTCATAAGTTGGACCCTCCTGCAATGTTTGACGGATTTGAATTGAAGCATTTTCAATATAAGGCGGATGTCTCGCGTCTGGAGCTATTATATGAGCATGGTGGAGTGTATCTTGATATTGACATGATTATAATTCGGCCATTCCATGAAGTATTCAATTCAGGTCATTCTTTTTATATAAGTGAGGAGCGCGAAGGGTCTAATGGGCGCGGTAGTGGTGCACTCATCAATGCCTTTTTGGCAGCGAAGCCGAAGAATGAGTTTATTAAGTTATGGCTGAATGAATTTAAGTCAGGTTTACGACTAGGAATATGGGCACATCATATTCGAGATTCAAATAAACAACTTATCGATAGTCATCCGCATTATATGCACAAATATCGAATTCGTATTCTTGATTGGAAAATGTTTATGCCGCTTCACTGGCAGGATACCGAAGCGTTTCTTCGTTCTGAAACAGTGCCCTATGAATTTCCATCGGAATCGTATGGAACGCATTTATGGGAGACGATATTGGGCGATATTATGCGTAAAAACGAATTTCTTCACAAACAGAAAATGGAGCTTATTGCATATCAGCCACGAGAACGATTACAATCAAGCACCTCATATAAAAATGAAAACGACAAATGCGATGAAGAATGTGATGAATATGATGAAAACGACCTAACAATCTATCCTGAATATTATCATAGTGTGCGTAATGACCAATATGTCGATAAATATATTACGAAAGGAAAAAATGGTGGGTACTTTATTGAAATCGGAGCAGGAGATGGTGAAACTGGTTCAGCATGTTACTTTTTTGAGAAGTATCGTGAATGGCGCGGTCTTGCCGTTGAACCAGCGAGAATATACGAACCAGTACTACGAAAAAATCGCAAGAACCCAATTGCATCTGCTGTGTCAAACGTGACATCATCTATTACGAATGGAAGTGGAAGTGGAGCTATTTTTTACGAAACACCTCGGCCAGAAATAAGCGGACTTAAATATTCGCTAGAGAATAATAAGGAAGACCAAGAATGGAGCCAATCAAGTTTCAAGTCGTATAGGGTTGATACAACAACTCTTTATGACTTGTGTTGTCAGAATTCTGTACCAGAATTTATTGATTATTGTGCAATTGATTCTGAGGGAAGTGAATTTGAAATTCTCTCAACATTCTTCGAAGAGAACCAACTTTCGGCGATACGTTCACAAGAACCGGCAGAAGATGAATGCATTCACATGATTGTTTTGAATAAGGTGTTTTCTATTGGATTTTTTAGTGTTGTTGTAAGTTCAAATAAGATATATGAGCGAATATGTCACATCATGACGCGAAATCTTTATGAAGAAGTAACAAATCCATATATGTCAGTAATAAAGAATACAGATGAGCATGTAAATACAAAGTATTTTATGTTACGAAATGGCAGTAGTGCCAGTAGTAGCGGTACTCATAATTCGCCATTAAAGAGCGAAAGCTCGATTTCATCAATTTCATCGGGTGTTAATTTTACGCCGCAGACATTACATACACCCCCTTCTTCACCTGATATATCAAGTGTAACTGAAACAATAATAGAAAATACCGTGAATACAAACATTAAATTATCATCGGCATCGGCATCGGCATCGGAATCGGCATCATCATCGGGGGCATTTTTACATACACATCCATTTGCAGAAGAAGTCGTAGTGATATGTCTAAAAGAACGACCGGAAAGAACGGAATACGTGAGTCAACATTTGAATTCGAAAGGAATAAATCACACAGTTTTATTGAATAGCATTCACCCACAAGATACAAAGGTTGGGTGTTTTCGTTCTCATATTAATGCAATCCGATATGCTGATAATAAAAATCTCTCTTCGGTTCTAATAATGGAAGATGATGTTATTGTCCGAGATAATATTCATGAACTTCGTTCAAATGCATTTCCATCAGATAATTGGGATATTTTATATCTTGGTGGTATTTTGACGAAATACGATGGAATAGATGATACACGTAAATGGGTGAAAGGAACCATATGGTGCAACCATGCTTATTTAGTGAAACAACACATGTATAAGCCAATACTTGAATTGGTTGATACATATCCAAATTTAATTGATTTGGAGCGAAAAAACATCGATTATATGTACACAGAGTATATACAGCCGAAGTATCAATGTTGGCTTGCAAATGACCAATACATTATTCAAAAAGAAGGATTTAGTGAGATAGATGGGCGTGTAAAATGGGGGGCTGGATTTGATTGGTCGACATTTTCGATGAAGATTGTTTAACGAATCTAGTCTAGATTATGCGGATGGAAGAGAGACTGTTTGAAAGTTGGAACGATGAATATCGTTTTGTGCATGACTAGGCTCTCGGACCATTTCAAACCCTGCCTGGTAAAATGGGTGAGGAAAGCGGTCAAATGAATGAACGTATCTTCGAAAATCCATTTCAAGTAACCACATGTCAAGGGGTGTTTTCATGAACAATGCAGTATCGGTTTCTACTGCTTCAAGTAATCGTTTTGCCCCTCGTTGGCTGACAAGATAAGCGCCTGCAGTACGAAACAATGGAGTAAACCAAACATTACGGTCTCCTTGAATAACGGCCGGCGAGAGATTTCTGCGTTTGTATATTCCATCACCGAGAGATTTTGTATAATAGATGTCGAGAGTCTGGTTCACGGTTTTCTGATAATGGAAATACGGGGATGTATCACCGTTAATATCATAATGTGGTGTCCATTGACCACCAACATAAAGTACATCAAAATCAATTCTATTCATGTGTATATCGTTTGTTGTTTTCTCAAATCTCTCGAGAGTTTGGTCAGAGAACATAACATCGTCCTCAAAGACAAGTAAGTAGTCAGTGATTGGTTTCTCTGCATGTTCTTTCCATAAAGAATAATGACTTAATGAACAGCCTACCTCACCCAATACGCGATGTTGACCGCGTATTGTATCCAGCAATTCAGGGAATTTATAATAGATGCTCGAGAGATTTTGACCATCAATTGCAGAAAATCTCCGAAATGCAACCGGTGAATGTTTATAAAGATATTCCATACGGTCAGGTCGTCGGTCCAAATTGATTACTGCAACATCTACTAGTTTATTGTTATTCATGGTGTTAAATAATACAATACAATAATTATTACATTTATACTCTTTCAATTTCATATTACATGAATGATATGAAATTGAAACTATAGTAAATGTTCATTTATAAATTCAGTTAAATAAATACCATTATTAATATGGACATAACCATCACTTAGGTCTTTTCTCAAAAACCCATTTTCGTCTGCGTATTTATTATAAATGTCAAAAAAGATATAACCCTTTTCGATACATTTTTCCTTTAACTTTTCATTGAAATATAATGCATATTGTTGTCGTTCTTCATCGGAACCCACATATGGATACTGCGGGTCTTCGAATGTATTATATTTTTGAATAGGTGGTACAATATTATAAACACAAATATGTTTGAATTTAATTTGCGAAATAGTTATATTCAAATCAATTGCATCGAAATAATTATTCACGATATTGTTGATAATATCTTGATACGTTGTTGTATCTGTTATATGTTTTTTAACATGACATCTACAATCGATTTCACCTAAACTAAATATAATTGTATCAGTGTCATTCATTTCGAAATTACGAATATCGCATCTATTTAATTTTTCATTACCAAAACTATAGCATAAAACTGGGCCTAAATGATGGTTCGTTATTCCTGTAAACCCAAAGTATGAATGACTATCTCCTACCGTGTGAACAACCATAGTTATGTCTATATAAATTGCTTTGTAAATATAAATTAATTTTAAACGATTGATATAATTATTTTTATCCATCTATAATATCCACAATTGACCCTTCTTTAGGAAAACGAATTAAATCGTTATTGATTATTATAACTACGTACTTTACCGTTATAAATTAAGACCAAATATCGTAATATGTCATCGATTATTCTGAATGAAACTTCGTCGTCGGGACCTACCACTGCATTGCCCGCCGTTATTGTGAAACCACAAGTTATCGAACCACTATTAGAAGAAGACCAAAATAGGTTTGTATTATTTCCGATTAAAGATGCGTCGATTTGGAATATGTATAAAAAACAGGTGGATTGTTTTTGGAGAGCGGAAGAAGTAGACCTTACAAAAGATACGGTACATTGGAATAAACTTAATAGCGACGAGAGATATTTTATATCGATGATACTTGCATTCTTTGCAGCAAGTGATGGTATTGTGATGGAAAATCTGGCACAGCGTTTTATGACAGAGGTTCAGTTGGCCGAAGCCCGCGCGTTTTACGGGTTTCAGATTGCAATGGAGAATATTCATTCACAGATGTATAGTATGCTGATTGATGCATATATTAAAGACAGTATGGATAAGGACAAACTATTCAACGCAATTCAAACATTCCCATGTATTAAGAAAAAGGCCGATTGGGCATTGAAATGGATTGGCGACAAACGTAGCACATTTCAGACGCGACTGGTGGCATTTGCATGTGTGGAAGGTATTTTCTTTTCTGGCGCATTTTGTTCGATTTATTGGCTGAAGAAGCGCGGGTTGATGCCTGGACTAACATTCAGTAACGAGCTAATATCTCGTGATGAAGCCCTTCATACGGAGTTCGCAGTACTATTATATACGAAAATGGTTAAGAAAATTCAACGTCACAGGGTGTATGAGATTGTGCGTGATGCGGTTGAAATCGAGAAGGAGTTTATATCTGAAGCACTTCCGTGTCGATTGATTGGTATGAATGCCAAATTAATGTGTCAATACATCGAGTTTGTGGCAGATAGACTGGTTTTGCAGCTTGGATATGATAAAATATATAATGCATCAAATCCGTTTGATTTCATGGAAATGATTAGTCTTGCAGGTAAGACGAACTTTTTCGAGAGGAGAGTGGGAGAATACGCACTAGCGGAGAAGAAAGTTGCAGATGACGTGTTTGAGTTTAATGCCGATTTTTAACGCGATTACATAAAAAGCGCTCTCATACCAAATTGTTTATGGCCATAAATTCCGATGGCAGTATTCGGTTTTTGTAATGGTATCATTATGTTAGCATTTTGTTTGACATTTTGATATACTCGATTAACTTCTTGTGTTCCAGATT
>Ga0194133_10008151_pt1 | contig 12322 bp, 5 predicted proteins | sample TA2KigOf40mmetaG_FD_155448 | JGI IMG/M metagenome (GOLD analysis project Ga0194133, IMG submission 155448) | Freshwater microbial communities from Lake Tanganyika, Tanzania - TA2015055 Kigoma Offshore 40m | ecosystem: Environmental > Aquatic > Freshwater > Lake | place: Tanzania: Lake Tanganyika...
GGCCTTGCTTAGAGTGGATCTGCTAACCCTATTTTTGTAATCTTTTTGTACACTTCTCAAGACTTTATAATGGGGCTGAATTTGCCATTCTTTTAAGATTCGATCTTGTTTGACTATGTATTCAAAGTGGTGAGCAATAGTGTAAAACAGGCTAAAATACTGAGATTAGTTTCCAAAACCAATTAGGCCATGGCAACCCCTAACACCTCCGATCCAACGAAAAATTTGGAAATATTATTTGATAGATTAGTCTTTTTCTACCACATTTTGAGTAAGTAGCTATAGCCATGTAATCATTCTTGAATAACAATCACTTAATTTTGAGACATCAAATTAAGTCTTAATCAAATAACAGTTTGCATTAGAACTCTTTATATGGGGAGACATTAAACAACAAATGTTCAACCTAAAGTTATTGAAAACTTTGTTTTAGTGAAAAAGGAGTAATTCTAACATTATTGGAAAAAATTGACTCAAAATGCAAATAATCTGTTTATTTTATGCAATGGCCAGAGAGCATGAATAGAGACCAGACAAACTGTAGAACAGTAAGCATTAGTTACAATTGGTTTCACTTTTGAATAATATCTTGTGCCAGTTTTTACTTGAAAAAAACTTCTCCAAAATATGTGATGATCAAACATCTAATCTCTCCTCTCTTTATAAAACAGACTGTTTGTACTTACCTATGTCCCTCTTTCAGGCACAAACCACTATAGCAATCTCCACCAAATTTTGTACAGACCTCCACACCAACTCATGGAAGGTTCTTTTTACATCAATGACCCTGCCAACCCAGTAAACTGACCCCAGAGTACCCCTAAGCTCCAAACCTCAACAGACCACTGACCTCAGTTGGCTGGTCACAAGTAAAGAGATCGAGTAATTTTAAAGCTATTTCTTTCAAGCATTGTGACACACAGGATAGAAGGGTTAAATGAGCGCCAGACCTTAAATTGTAATTATTTATAGACCTGCCCCTTACACCTATTCATGAACTTACAATAAAAATACATTAATACCACACACTATATAACAAAAATAAAGTAAAATTTAACAAAAATTATAAAATCTACAAAGGTATATATCATTGATTCTAAAAAATCTTCCTGCTTGGGTAGAACTAAACTTACCTGGCTGGACAATAAATCTTCTTATAAAGGTTGTATTGTGGGAACAGGTCCTTAGGTGGCAAGTTTATTCAGCTGAGTTATTGAAACCAAGTCTGAAATACCCTTACATTTTAAAATATAAAAAAGCAAAAAGGAAGCATGTGCTAGATAAAATTTCAATGAATGATAAAGGGCCAAAAACAAACAGAAATTAAATGTCATAGAGAGGTTGAGTGACAAAAATATTTCACTTTCCTATTTTATTTCATTTTTCTAGTTCATCCTGTAAATTTAATTATTGAAGGCAGACTGTAGCTTGGAATTCTTTGATTAGTATTTGTGGCAAGTACGGGTCAAAGGTTACCAGGAGGTGCTGGAGTTCATAGCCATATAAACCTTGGATTTCCTGTTTGGTGCCATGATGACCCTGTTGTCAAGGGTTGTTTATTCTACAGAGAAATATTATGTAAAAAATAAAAAGTATATGAGAAAAGAAGACACTTCCTTTGATAAGGGCCGGATTCTACTATCATCATTAAATGAATCATTCAGCATCAGTTATTCCAAGGTTAAATAAAAAATGATGAATTGGAAAGAACTTTTTTATTTTCTTGGACTCATTATTTTCCATCTAGGGCTATCAGGTGATAAATATATTTTTAATACTATATAGAAAAGAGAAGTAATTTTTTTAAGGTACGCCTTGCGACTTCTGTAGTCATTATTAAAGGCACACAAGGTGGTTTTTTCTAATTTTTTTTTGTATTTTTTTTGTGGTACTTTATTCGGGTGTGAGTCGAACCCGGGCTGCTGGTATAGAATTCAAGCTTCTTACCCAGAGACGTCAAATATATAGACCACGTACCTCTGCCTCAGTAGCTGGAAAAATTTGTACAGTAATAAATTAATGGTTTATCAACAGCTGAATCTGTGCAGCCTAGCTGGGTCAGCTGTTGGTAAACCACATCTTTAATTTTTGGTTGCTTGCGTGGTCTATGTCTTCGATGTCTATGTTCTTACCACTTTGCCACCCTGACTCCCTAATAAGTTAAAATTTAACGTGAGTAAGGTTCTGATATGAAATTTTTGGCAGTGAAAACAATTTTGCAAAATTAGTTTAAAAAAGGTTCAATTTCACAATTATATAAAATGTCTCTTTCTAGTTGTTTTTGGGGTGCATTTTTTTATCATTTTCTGCCCAAGATATCATTTCTACTAAAACGTTATGTTTCAAGATGGAATCACGTGTTATGAGTGTCGGTCAGACACTTCAAGTGATTGTGAGGGACCTTTCAACTCATCCTCTTTAGTGCCATCTGTAGATTGCAATGAAAAGTCAGAAAGCCCTTTAAATTTATGCTTCAGATCAAACTTGATGGGTGAGTAGCCTCATAGTTTAAGTTCTAATAGTCTCAAATTTGTTTTTGAATATTTAAATTTTGATTTTCCATCAATCATAATCAATAATGTGCTGATTATACTCTACCTCTAAAATTCAAGAGATACTACTTGGGAAAACTGAAGAGCGTTAACAGGAATATTTAACTGCTAGATATTATTCCCCCCTCATTTGTGTACAAAATGAATTTGCATTCTGAATGTCAAAGATTTACATGAAGGGCTTTCATCAACATACGACCAAAGATTAGATATATGTAGACTTACTAATTCCGAGCGTCAGGCTGGTGCATGTCACAAGGTTTAGGTAAGAGGTGTAAGTTTCTGTAACACTTAACCAATGACTATGAGAATTTAAAGTCCCCCCTGTTCTTATAATAAAAACTCAAGGTATTTAAAATTACTTTATTGTGTTGTATCTACTCTATATGACTTACGTCTAAGCACATGGAGAATAACTAGGTAACCATTCTAAGGCACGCAGGCCTTTTATTGACATGTGAGACTGGAGCGCGCTGATCAGGGGCGCTCGGGAATCAGATGTGGGTAAAAGTTGCGTGATCAAAATAATACTGTACCGTAACTTAAATCTAAGGCTAAGATCCGTGTGTGCCGTCTACATATATCATAAAAGACAAAATGAATGCCCATGTGATTTTCCAGACTTAGGTTCAAAGACAATGCAATGGTCATGTTTCAACAAATGTAAGAACTCCATTGACATAGAAGTCCCATTTAATTATAGGACATCTGTCTTTAATTCACACTTGCTCTGGGCTCCCAAACTTATCTGGACAACTACTTCTGCACCTGAGAGCCTGAGAGAAAGACTAATATAGCCAAGTTGCTGATCACCGTCCTAGGTCAAAGCTTTCATCTAAGTCTCTCCTAAAAAGAGGGCTGCCGTTTTATAAATAAACAGTCCAGTACCGATTCTTTTCTTGATTGGGAAGGTTATCAATGGGTAGATCATCAGTTATAACTATTTTAATGTGGTGAATTTTACCTTAAAAAGGGGCATTTGTACTTCACTTTTCGTGCTACTTTAAAAAAGTAATCTAGACAGTCAAAGTAATCTTACTATTTTTCAGTGGGTGAAAGTTTGGTAACAATTCGGGGTTGTGCCCCATTTTTTGAAGAATATTTTGAACCCTCTATGGCAGTGGCAATAAGCACTACGTTCTGGAAAAGTAATTCAAAGGAATTCATAGCCATGTGTGCAACTGACAATTGCAATACAGCTTCAAATCTGAAAACAGGTTTTTAATACAATATTTTCTAACTTATACTAACTATACTCTTCAATTTGATGTTTTTAGGTTGGATCTGTTTCCTCACTTGGGTTTATGCAATGAATTTCATATGAAGATAACATTTTGAAAGTGGAAACATAACTTTAGAAAATACAAAAGAAATTTAGAAAGTATACAATCAATGAGTACATGTCACACAAAAATGAATAAGGGCTGGTTTCACATGCTTATTTAAGACCCTTATGAAAAAATCTTAAAAAACTATCTAATACTCAAAAGACTCCCCTAATATCTCACTCATTTCGAAGCTTATTCTGCATTTAATTCTAGGACATAAGGAAATGAAAAAGTAAAGAAGTTGCTCTGATTCTCTGGGAATCGAATTTCGATTTGATTTGGATCAGATTTAAAACTTTGCTACAGCATGATTGAGTTTTTTCAGTAGTAAACATATTCATAAATTATATACTAATATAATATTTGTTTCAAAACTTGATCATCTAGAAAAGAGTCTGAAAAGGAATCATTATGACTGAAATTTCAGTTGATTTATTTATCTTGGATTTGACTCAAGCAGCAATTGTTAAAAACAAAAACTTTATAAGAGTCTAAACTTACACCTTAAAAGTCTGGGGATAATTCAAAATGAAAATGATAAAACAACTAAACTCATAATAATAATAATAATAATCCTGTGCAGTATAGACTCAGAATAGAAACACTTGAGATGGACTCTGACCCGAGCAGACTTCTGACTCGCAGTAAATAGGTGGCCGACCTGGCTTTGATCCGGTTATTTTTTGACCCAATCCCAAGAATGGGGTTGTTGTAGCTCATGGTTATGACAACTGGCTGAGGACTGGGAGACCGGGGTTCAGTCCCCAGTCAGGAAAATCTTTGACCCCTGGATGATCTCCCAGCATTAACACAATATTGTTCATTTGAAAAAACTTACAATCATAAAGTGGTTATTAAGCTGGATTAACACCCAGACAACTGCCAATGCCTCACACCAATATTGCTGGGCATTTCATTCTTGATCATTATCTTAAGTTATCAATGGATTTTTGAATTGTCTATTTTTGTGATAAAATTGTCCCAATCAAAAAGTTCTGAATCATATAAGTACTTTATTGTTTTTTATCTAAGAAAATCATGGAATGTTTGTAAAGAATACTTGCCTTCATAATTAAAGAAAGCCTGTTCTGAATAAATGATTTTGATTTATTCAGTACAGGTCAAGCTTTTTGTAGATTTGATGATATGGCCTGAATTAAAGTATCTTGATTTGAAATCTCTCACAAAGTGTATGTCAGGCAGAGATAAAAAATCATACAAATTACAAATATAAAAAACCTAATAATTTGAACTATACTTAACCAATTTTGAAGTCATTGGGATATCCCTTGTTTGTGGATATCTATGGAAACGTGAGAAAATTTAATTGCTTTTAAATATGACAAGTCTCACCATTGTCATTAAAATGTATAATTTGCTCTTAGCTTGAAATGCTCCCATAAATTGAGGTATTATTGGGAATGTTTGACATAAGAAACTTGTTCATCCTCTATAACATAAAGTCTAACCTTTAAAAAAATGAGATTTTGCTCTCACACTGGTAAATATTTATTTAATTACATTCAATTATGGCTATTATTTAGTTGGAAAAAAATTTGTTGAATCTCAAATATAGATTTTTCTGGTTTTAAATGTCTGTTTTACTGATGCTACTACTCGACGTCCAACAGTAAAACCCCCTCATCACGCCAATTTTATTGATAAACGAAGTGCTGATAGCAATGTTGAAGCTTGGAACAAGGATCTTCATGGTATTTGTTTGTTTGTTTAAAATTTATTCAGTCATCCTATTTCATACATGTATGATAATCTTTACAAGACCATAATTTGTAACAGCATATCTCAAAGAGATAGCTGATGCAAATTTGTTTACAACAATTATACACTGATTAATGGTTATTGTTTAAATTTTTGAAATGAAAAAAAAAAATGAAATGAAATATATATGTAGTCAGAAATATCTCTAAAAACAAAGATTTATTTTACCTATTTACATTTTTTTTATCTTATATCCAAAAACTTTGGATTAGGCCAAATAATATTAAAAACATATTTTTAGGACTAAAAAAGTTTGTTTCGTTACAGTTGAGTTTAAGCAAAGTTTAGATGGTGAAGCTTGGAATCAAGATGAAGGTACCTTTCAAAAAAACTTTAAGTTTAAACTATTTCAAAATTGATTAAGTTGTTATATTGACTTTTAAGGAATTAAATTTCCTCCATTCTAAGTGTTCAAAAATGGCCTCTGGATGATATTGGTTTCTCGACTTTGCTGTAGCGATGGACTTGAATTGGAACTTGTCAACTTGATTTTTTTTGGTTAAAAATGAATATATTTTCACTAAAAATCGAATTATAACCTTATTGTCTCACACTTTCTTATTCAAAAGCTGCAAAATAATAATTTTTCTGTGCAAAAGTTTTTTTCTTCAACTTTAGAAATTTTACATTCATGAGAGATCTAGCGGTTCCCCCATTTTACCTTTTTCAACAATTTTGTAAATGAGCACTTAAGATGAAATAAAATTTTATTTCTGACCAATTTAAATGTGTAATTAAGTGTAAAAACGGTATCAAACATATGCAGTGTAACTAAATTAACCTGTCAGTCTTTAACCTCTGCATTTGTTGTCCTTAGTTGGGACTTCATCTAATGACATTTATTCCAATATCTATGAATTTAACTTATGCAGTTGGTTGCCAAAGCATGCCATCTTTGACAGAAATACTTGGAATTCTTCACAAAGTCCCTTTCAAAGGTTGAATTTTTACCATCTTTTTTGGCACTTTCATCTCAAGAAGTCCTAATGTTTAAAGCCACAAACATTTGAGAAATTATTGCCAAACTAAGTTTTGTATTTCCAGTAAAAGGTTGAGTGGGATTGAAATGTTTAATTCAATCCAAGCATGTTGATGATTTTAGTGATACTGATAGTTGCTAATTTGAAGTCCAATCATGAACTCTGGATGATTGCTCATTGACTTAGCAAATGGATTGATTGGCAACTTTTAATGAGAAGTATTGAACAGATTGCTGTTCTGAATATTGACTGAAATTTAATGGGACTTAAAACAATTCATAATAATGTAAAATTAAATATTATAGAATTTTGAAACAATCCCTCCAGTATAATTTAAAAGATATTAAAATTGTCTATAAATATATGTGATTACCTTTCAAAGAAAATAAATCTTTCAAACAAAAAAGTTAAAGAAAAAATAAGAAAGCTCTCTCTTGATCTTCTAACCAACAGAGTTGCTCACAAAATTTTCCAATTTCTCTGTTCCAGTCAAACATCTTCAGTCTGCCTCGATCTAACTCTTGAATTTTCTAATATGGCTGCCAACAATTCTCTCAATGACGTTTACCATCCTAATTCTCTACTTTATCTAGCTTTATCAATATCTGCCTTTGGTGAGTGGGTTTTAAATCGATAAAATTTATACAAGTTAATGCATTTCATCATAAATTCAACATTTTCAGGATTTCTCTTAAATGCACCAATCTTACTTAAAGTTATCAGCTTTAATAAAAATCCAGTCAGAAAACAACCTTTTTGGACTTGTTGTTTTGTGATGTTAGTCGATTGTGCTTGAAATACCTTCTCTTTGTGGCCCATGACATTGTCAGGTGTTTTACCGCACCATTACCACCTACTTGGTGCACAATCATTTCCATACTAAAAATGACAACAATTGATCAGATACTTTTCCATCTGAATGCCATAATTATTTCAAGATACATTTTTATATTTCACATGAAAAATCCACTTGCCTTTCAAGAAATGTTTTGGAGAAGATTTCTTTTCATGTGGATCATTATGATTTCATATGTCATTCAAGTGACAGCTTGGGCAACACCAGGTCGAAGGAACCTAGTTTTCTACACCTGTTCAGGAATGGACCCAACTGTTGATAACTTGAAGGGCTTGCATATCTTGTCTATAGATTTCAAAATGATTTTCACAATTTTTATATACTGTGTTGTTGGTGTGAAAATTTTTCTTTACAAAAAGAAATTCTTAAGTGAAAAGCTCTTAAGGAAAGCTATTTTGGAACTCACACCTTCAGTTCTTTCCGGATTCATTTTTGTTATTAACATTTTATTGATCAAACTAGCCCTTAGTTATTCAAAATTTATCTTAGATGGTAGTTCAAAGAACAAATTGTTTCTTGAGTACGGTTTTAGATTTGTCTGGCCACATATTTGTATTGGATCACTGATTCTCATCTATGTTGGAAGAAATCCAGCCTTGAAAAGGCATTTGAAGAACAACATTTTTGTCAAAAAGGATACAAAATATTTCGACCTGATTTACTAAATTGTAAAAGCATTTTGATTTCAACAATAAATGGTTTTCACACTTCAAAAGCCAAGCAGGCTGGGATTTGTAGTGGTGATAGGTCCGGGTCAAAAATTTTTGACCAGGGTCGGGTTGGGTCAATTTTTATTTGACTTGGGTCATGTCGGATCAGCCATTTATGGTTTTGGTCTGAATTTGGAAAATTTTCCCTAAAAATGTCAAATTTTTCAATTTTTTCCCTCTGGATCAAAAAAAATCTCTTCGGATTGGGTCAGAAAGGACCTGGGTCGAAGGCGGGTTGGCATCTTATTTACTGCAGGTCAAAAGTAAGCCCGGGTCGGGTAAGGGCCCATCACTAGTTTGTGGTTCACACTTAGAAAAAAAATCTACAAGACAATCATCCAACAAACTTTGGCATCAAATAATCAGCAGGGTATAGGGATAATAGGGCCAATAGGAATGAATAAAATGTTTAAAATGTTGGGAAATTCTGAGGTAGGGATTTGTGAAGCAATAAACAAGGGCCACACTTATACTTTTTAACATTTTCTAGGATTTTATGAGCAATAACAAATATGGTAAAAGTTTTTTTCTGAAGTACCATAAAGAGCTTCATTACCTTTTTTTCAAGAGAGATCATCATTGAAAATAACAAACTAATGAGCTCCTAAAATATTGCAATGATTTTGATTGGTACTTCAGCCAACTAAATATGAAGTAATTAACTATAGGAGTCAAATGATTTCAAAAACATCTTTTGATTGTGATGAATAAACCTTGGTTTAATCCAACACAGTTTGATTGTAACTTCAATTTCAATTTCCTTTATGGGTTCAAAAGAACTTCACCAATTTAAAATTTACTGTGCTTTACTATTTTTTGTTATAAAGATAGTTAAAAAAAAAGGATATGGCAAATTCTCGTGACTGGGCAGATGCTTCAAGAAACAAGACCAATGAGATACTAACTCTATATTTACTGAACTTGCTGGGTTTTATACCCTAGAGTTGGATCAGGATAAATTGACAGTCGGATCAGGAATAATTGAAAGTCGGATCAGGTCAAGGACCTTTTGATCGGGAATTATTGGAAGGAAATTCTCAAACGGTAAATATTTGATGTTTCCCAAGAAAAGAGACAACCTGTGGAGCAGGTGCCAAAATATTCCTGACAGAAAAGGGGAACAACCAAAGAGGGGTGTCTTTGATGCTCGATTACTGTCAATAAAAGATGGTCATCAAGGAAACTGAAAAGTCCTTAATGAAGGATTAATACCAAAGGGTCTTAATAAATATTCGTTATTTTAAAGGAAATACATAGATTACTTTATAAATTAAAGAAACCTAAAATTATAGTAAATACTGAATTTACTATAAGTAATTAGTGTATCCCTAGTCAAAATGACCCTTGGATGACCATAACCTTCCTTGCCATCAGCGAAAACCAAAAGTAATGCGTTGGAGGTTTTTCCCTAGGTGGAGCAAGTTATCATGTATTTAGTCAGGTCTGAAAATTGGGGGGGTTTCCTCTAAAGCATCTCAGAAGCTGTTTTTTTGTTCATCTACATCTTGATTTTTGAAATGTATTTGATTATTTACAAATTTGACCAACATTAAATATCTCGATTGAAACTAAGAACTGAACAACCAAGAGAACATTGAGAACCATGGTGCTGCAAATTAAAATTGGGAAACTATTGCAGTTCATTTTGGTTGGTTGATGTCATTCAAGGTGGGCATGTCTCTCTTTTGCCAGAAAATATTCCTCGGTAAATCTGTCAATTCTTGTAGAGGTTCTTCAACAGAGGACTTTATGCAATAGACAATGTTTCCAATCAAGGGAGAGAAATCAACACGTTCTTCATATCCTTAAAGTAAAAACATATGTATTTATAAATGTAATTAGTGGGTTTTGTCAATTAATCTAATTAGTTGCAATAGACTAGAGATGGGCCCGCAGAAAATAAGAGGCCGACCTGGTCCTGACTCGGGTACTTTTGGACCAGACCTGATGACATTTTTTTTACCCGAAGGGCAAAACATTGAAAAATTTGACATTTTTGGGGGAAATTTTCCAAATCCATACCCAAACTAAAAATGGCTGACCCAGACCCATCACTACTTTAGACCAATTGTAGCTGACAGAGTCATAAAATTGTACTTAAAAAAAATCTTTTAGGGTATGCCTTGCAAACTGAATCATTAATGGCACACTATAAGGCTGGGAATATTTTGCTGTTTTTGGCAACCCTGGCTGCAAGGTTGCCAAAAGTATGCTTGGGTCGGGTCGAGTCAGGGCGCATCTCTAGTATTAAATAACAGTATAGCTAACTTCAATCTTACCTCTACAACAAGGGGCAGCACAAATGTCGACATTCCGGATTCTTTTCCATCCGGACATGCAACATTCAAACTGGAATCATCCACTGATAAATCTAAGCTAACTTGAATAAAATATTTCACTACTTACATTGTCATCTGCTTGTGATAAAATGAGAAGCAATAATAAAAATACCATAAGCCTTTCCAGAATAAAAAACATTTCCCAACCACTACTTGGTTATAAATCTACTTTTCGACTGATTTTTTTGAAGCATTTCTCTGAATACATGGATAATATGAGGGTAGAAAAATAAATAGAAATAATAATTTTGAAGTAGTAAAAAAGTGGTTAATGTTGAAAATTATTTTTTTTATAGTTAAATATTTTTTATCTTTTTTTATTTTTATAACAGAAATAAAATGATGAAAAATTTAAATTTAAATTATTGTAACCTTACCAATCCCACATGCATAGAATAAGTAGTAAAAAAGTAGGTTATGGACACACGACCTGTTTTAGAAGAACTGAAAGGCACCTTATTAACATTTATCATGGCACATTATGTGTCAATTAATTTGATCAATCCATAAAAAGTTTTATAAGGCAAATCAAAGGTGATGATAACAATTTGGTTGACTGAATTTTGTGACCATTTTTGATTTTTCATTCATTTTATGAGAAGGTTCACATCCATTTTGCTGGAACATCTTCAGAGTCTTAGTTAAGTGTTCATTTCATTCATTCATTCAATGCTTTTTTTGAGGACTCATTGTACACAACATTAATCAAAGCTGGCACGTTACAAAAGTCTTGTCAGACCCCAACAGCATTTAATATTAGTTGAAATATTACCTTTCATTTTTGTTGCATCAAAAAAATCTGGATGGCAAATTGTCACATTGGGATTAATGGAAAATGTAATTCAAACAATAAAATGATGGGTCAGAACCAGTTGAAGAATTAAATATACTTAAATAATTAAAACTTTTGTCATTTTGTAATTTTGGTCACTTCTGTAGTTACATATTGATAATTTTATTTGCCATTTTCATGATTTGTATATAATCGGCTATTGGACAAAACATATAAAAGAGATATGTTGTTATTATTTAACAGTTCAGTCTCTCTCAGTCTTTTATTTGGAAAGGAACACAGTCCGTCATCAAAGATTTCTCATGCCTTGTTATTTCTCAACTGTCTTGATTACAAGGGAATCAATCAAACTGATAAGTCCATCCTAAAGGGAGGCCTCATTCCTACACTCTGAGCTGCGACCAAGCTCAAAAACCCTACCATTATGCTGGAAGCTCTGAAAGACCTGCCAATGGTCCAAATGAGAAAACTGTACTGGGCCAGAAAAGAATTCATGTCATTGAAGATAAAAACACTGAAAAGGAAGAGGACAATGAAGTGGGTTCTGTTAAGAACATACAGAAGAGAAATGCACACCGGCCTGGCTCTGGCTCATTGTACCGTCAAGGCACTCTGGTTCGAAGAAACATGGGTAGCTGGTATTATAACAGGAAGAATCAAATTCAACTCAACTGTCATCTCTGTATGCAATAAAATTATTATGATTTCATAAGCTTTCAAGTCCAAACTTAACTTAGACAGACCTCAATCAAGTTAACCCTGCAGGACTTGCTCTTATTAGGTTATGCAGCTGGGTCTAACTCTCTATCAGAGCCAGGGCCACTTTAAGGTGCCCATTTTTTACATTTTTGATTAAAGTTTTTTTTTCATTTTTGATAGAAGTTTGCAGATCCCATGATGATAGGGAGGGGATCAGGATAAGGTTGTTTCACTTTTCAAAGAGAGGTGGTAGAACTTTATGCAAACTTACCCTTTTGAAGAGCTG
>Ga0194133_10008159_pt1 | contig 12316 bp, 21 predicted proteins | sample TA2KigOf40mmetaG_FD_155448 | JGI IMG/M metagenome (GOLD analysis project Ga0194133, IMG submission 155448) | Freshwater microbial communities from Lake Tanganyika, Tanzania - TA2015055 Kigoma Offshore 40m | ecosystem: Environmental > Aquatic > Freshwater > Lake | place: Tanzania: Lake...
CCCCAAAACCCCAAAACCCCAAGAGACTGATATTGGGATTTGTAATTAAGGTATTGGATGATTTTGATTGGTCGGAGTTCAAATTTTATCCTTTATAAGGCGCTTTAAATTTCAAACCATATAATTATTTATAATAACCGTCAACAAAACACATGCCGGCTGAATTACTATGGGCTAAGTTGCCACAAAAGGGCAACATCCCCAAACCCCGCTCAGGCCACACCCTCACCTACGTGGGCGGCCAAATGGGCTACTTGATGATCGGTGGTATCGAAGATGCCAACACAAAGGACAATAAGATCATGCCTACCAACGACATCTACTCTATGAAGCTCTACCCCAAGGAAACGCGCTGGGAAAAGGAAACTTCCAACGGTGAAGAGAAGCCCCCATCTCGCGCCCAGCACATCGCCATCGCCACACCCAGGAATGACCGCCTGTTCGTGTTCGGTGGTCATGCCAGCTCAACTGTCAGACTCAACGACTGCTGGTGGCTAAAGGTCTCAGACTTGACCTGGACCCGCTGCCTCGGTGACAAAGCATGCCAGAACAACGAAGAGTCCCCCATTGGCGCTCCAGGCCCACGCGCTAACGCTGGTTGCACCCTGTACAACGGAAAGTTCTACGTCTACGGAGGTCACGGTGGTCTTAACTACGCCCGTGTCTCTTTCGGCGACATCTACTCCTTCGACATCGAAACTGAGGTCTGGACCAAGTACGAGCCCGTTGTTTCTCAGGCCCCTCTCCCACCCGGTCGTGGAGGTCACTCACTTTTCGCCTTTGACGACAAGCTGTACTCCTACGGTGGCTGGAACTCCGAGACCCAGTTTAACAACATCATCATCTTTGACCTCAACACCAATGAGTGGAGCGACCCCGACATTTACAACGATGTTTCCCGCTGGAATCACTCCGCCATTATGGTTGAGGCTATCCCCTCATTCAAATACTTCATTTTCGGCGGTGAAAGCACGAACTTCAACGAAGGCCAGACCCGTACCTTCGGCACTTATGTCAACAGTTCCTGCTTCCTCGACATCGCCACAATGAGATGGTCAACAATTTAGCCCGAAAGCTCAGAGTTCCCCTCACCCCGTGAGTACGCTGCCGTCTCCTACGACACCAACAGCTCCCGCCTTCTCATCTGCGGTGGCTGGAACAATGGCTGGTTGGGTGACATATGGGCCCTTAATGTGAGCAAGATCGTCGGTCCCTCATACGCTATCACCTCGATCACACCCCCTCTGGGCTAGCTCTCTGGTGGTATCCCAATAACAATCAAAGGTTGCGGCTTCAAAGACTAAAACATCAAGATCTTCTTCACCTGTGGCAAGACCCCAACCGATGTTGTCGGCAAATTTACCCTAGAAACCCCCGGCGTCTTCGTCTCCGAGACTGAAATCACCGCAGTCACCCCTAACTACGAGAGCTTTGGCCCTAAGGATGCTGTCGTGCAACTCTCAGTTTCAGGCGGTGACCTGACTACCACCTGGGTACCTTTCAGCTACTTCATGAATACCCGCGCCGCAAAGTCGCTTGCATTCGGCCTTGGTATCTTGAAAGAACAAGCTGTTGGAGAGCCTGTTGAATTCGTTATCTAAGCCAGAAACGACCTCGGTGAAAACCGTAAGTCTGGACTCGACGGATTCTTCGTGAAAATTATGACTACCGACAAGAAGGAAATTCCTTGTGAGATTACTGACAATGATAACGGCTAATACTTCGTCAAGTACTGTGTTGAACAAGAGTGCGAAGTGATCATCGAAGTTACTTTCCTCGACGACAAAGGCAAGATTGTGCCAATCAGAGGCTCCCCCTATAGTGCCACCTTTAGCTCTCACACAAAGCCTGAGATGAACGCTATGTTTGGTCCCTAACTCCCCAAGAACACCATCAAATCTATTGAACATATCTCAAATTGGATGAAAGAAACTTCAAACGCTGCTAACATTAAAGACAAGAACCTCGAAGATATCAAAGTTTTAATCTCCGTCAGTGACGCTGGCAAGACTGTGATCGATCAAAACGATTCCATGACGCTGCAGCTTGACTAAATTGAGGAGACCCTGAACTTGCTTGCGACTCACAACATGGCTAAGGAAGCCTGGATCAAATCAACCAAAAAACTCTTTGACGAGTTCACCAACCTCAAGAAACTCGCTAAAGACATGAAGAAGGAAATCGGACCCCTCGTCTAAACTGAAACTGCAAAGAACACAAACGCCATTATTAAGCTCGAAGACGACCTCAAAGTCTACTCACAAGAGATGAAGAAGCGTGACTTCTACAAGTACGATTGTGGCCGTGAGATGGCTTCCAAGAAATTAGACGCTGTTTTCATTGAAATCAACGAATTTGAAACCAAAATCGCTGACTATGGCTACATCAGCAGCAAATTCAACAACGGCAACAGCATGGTTGAGAATGCCTAGAAGATGGTTGAGGGCATCAAAATCGAGGTCAACAACATGAGAGGCCTTTGGGACCATATTTCATATTGCCAGCAGATTTTCCAAAACAACCTTGCAGTTAAGTGGGAGGTTACCAACTGCGGTGAAATGGAAGACGAGGTTAAAAAGCTTCAGAAGACCCTCAAAGAAATGAAGGTTGACAAAAAAGCAAACGCATACAACGGTATCCTCGAAGAACTCAAAAAGTGGCTCCTATTCCTTCCCCTTATTGCTGAGCTGCGTGACCCCGCCATGAGAGAGCGTCACTGGCAGAAGCTTAGAGACAAGGTATAAGTGCAATTCGTCGTTGACTCCAAGCTAACCCTCCGTGACATCTACAACTTGAACCTCAACAAGTACGCTGAAGATGTTGAAGAGACAACTGACTAGGCGAAACAAGAAGCCAAAATGGAGAAGACTTTGAATAAACTCAACGAGACCTGGAAGGACATCAAGTTCGAATTCGTCTAGCACAAGGGATCAGACGTGCAGATGTTCAAGCTTTCTGAAGAAAACTTCGAAATGCTCGAAGAGAACTAGCAACAGGTGTCCGCTATGCTATCTAACCGCTTCGTGGCTTTCTTCGAAGTGGAATGCACAAAGTGGAACTCATCTCTGGCCAATATTTCTGAAATCAACAACTTGGCTGGTGAAGTACAGCGCTCCTGGTCTTTCCTAGAAAACCTCTTCATCCACTCAGAAGAGGTCAAGAAGGAGCTTCCGAAGCAAGCCGAGCTTTTCGTTGGTGTTGATAGAGAAGTAAAACGCATCCTTGCCGATGCTTTTGTGAAGCAGATTGCTTTGGTCTACTGCGACCAGAATTGGGTTCTCAAAGCTTTCACCAAGGTGCAAGAGCAGCTGATTGTTTGCGAGAAGGCGCTCCAGGAATTCATGGACTCTAAGAGAACTGCGTTCCCACGTTTCTATTTCGTTGCCCAGGCTGATCTTCTTGACATCTTGTCCAACGGTAATGCACCAGCTAAGATCCAACAACACATGCCCAAGATCTTCCAGGCTATTGAAAACCTCGAACTAAAAGAAGAAGGTGTGAGGCCATTCGCCTTGGGCATGCACACTAATGTCGGCACTGAGTACGTCAAATTCACTGAACCTCTTAAGCTAATGGGCAAGGTCGAGACTTACATGCAGGACGTTATTGACACCATGCGCTCATCTTTAAAAGACGTCGCTGGTGCCTCACTTATCCGCCTCGGTCAGATGACTAAGGAGCAATGGCTGCAGGGAGACCCCGCTTAAACCACTCTTCTTATCAACATCCTTACCTGGACCCGTGATGTCGAAGCTGCCTTTAGTAAAGTTAAGGGAAATCCAATGGCTATGAAAGACTGTCACAATCACCAGATAAAGCTGCTGAGTGACCTAGTTAAGATGGTCCAGGGTGACTTGACCAAACCCATGCGTATGAAGCTCATGTGTATGATCACTATGGACGCTCACTCTCGTGATATCATCGGCAAACTATACGATGAGAAAGTCATGAACGCTGATGAATTCCAGTGGCAATCCCAGCTAAAGGTCTACTGGGATGAAGGTAAAAAAGATTTTGCTCAGAAAATTGCTGATGCCACATTCTATTATGGTTACGAATACCTTGGCAACGGCCCACGTCTTGTTATTACCCCTCTTACTGACAGAATCTACGTGACGGCCACCCAGGCTCTTCATTTGTGCATGGGTTGTGCCCCTGCTGGCCCTGCTGGTACCGGTAAGACCGAAACCACCAAGGATCTATCAGCTGCTCTTGGCAAGGCTATTTACGTATTCAACTGCTCTGATCAGATGGATTACAAGTCTATGGCTGGCATTTTCAAGGGTCTCGCAGCTTCTGGCTCTTGGGGCTGCTTCGATGAGTTCAACAGACTGGTTCCCGCCGTGCTCTCTGTGTGCTCTGTGCAGTTCAAATGCGTCACTGATGCCATCAAGGGCAAGAAATCCCGCTTCTCACTTTAGGGTGATGAGCTCAACATGGACCCAACCTGTGGTGCTTTCATTACCATGAACCCCGGTTACCTCGGTCGTTCCGAACTTCCTGAGGGTCTTAAGGCTCTTTTCAGACCAATTACTGTCGTCGTACCCGATCTAGTGTTGATTTGCGAAAACATGTTTATGTCTGAAGGTTTCATTGATGCCAAGATTCTTGCTGAGAAATTCATGACCCTTTATTTCCTCTGCAGAGATCTGCTCTCCAAAGCAATGCACTATGATTGGGGTCTCCGTGCTATCAAGTCAGTGCTGGTCGTCGCTGGTTCGTTCAAGCGTGCCGAGCCCAGCCAGAGTGAGCTAGCTATCCTTCTAAGAGCTCTTCGTGATTTCAACATCCCCAAGATCGTCGCTGAGGATACTGACATTTTCGCCGGTCTGCTCTCAGATCTTTTCCCAGGAATCTCAGTGCCTCGTAACCGTGATATGAGATTCGAAGGTGTGATTGAAAAGGCAGTTTTAAATGAAAAATTCCACCCTGACCCTGAATTCATCCTCAAGGTCGTCCAACTCGGAGAACTGCTCGTTATTCGTCACTGCGTCTTCACCATGGGTCCACCCGGTGCCGGTAAATCTTCTTCCTGGAAGATTCTCTCCAAAGCCAACAATATGGATGGCAAGAAGACAACTGTGGTTGACCTCAACCCCAAGGTCGTCTCGACCAACGAGCTTTACGGTATCGTGCACATCCAAACTCGTGAGTGGATTGATGGCCTTATGTCAAAGACTATGCGTACTCTTTCGCAGATCTAGGACACCGAACCAAAGTGGATTATCCTTGATGGCGATCTGGACGCTAACTGGATTGAGTCCATGAACTCTGTCATGGATGACAACAAGATTCTCACCTTGGCCTCCAACGAACGTATCGTACTTAAGCCCCACATGCGCCTCATATTTGAGATCCGTAACTTGAAGTTCGCTACACCCGCCACTGTGTCTCGTGCTGGTATTCTGTATATTGACGACGCAGCAGGCTTCTAGTGGAAGGCTTACTACAAATCTTGGGTCAGCTCGATGAAATACGACAACGAAACTAAAAAAGATCTTAATAGTCTTTTCGAAAAGTACCTCGAAGAGTCATTCAAACACATCAAAAAGACCTTCAAGTACCTAGTCCCAACTGTGGAGATCTCCCTCGTGGTTTCACTTTGCAAGCTGCTCGAAGCCATGTTTGCAGCTGGCAACTTCAAGGGTCTTGAGTACACCTTTGTGTTCTGCTGCGTCTGGGCTTTCGGTTCCGGCTTCTCAGAGAAGGATAACCGTGAATATCGTAAGGAATTCTCCAACTGGTGGAAAGACAAATGGAAGTCTGTCAAATTCGCGGCAAAAGGCACTGTCTTCGACTATTATGTAGACATTGAAAACACGCGCCTAGAGGAGTGGAACAAACTGAACACTAAGGATATTGACTCATTGATTGACACAAGCAAGCCAATCAGCTCCTTCACCGTCCCGACAGTGGACACCATTTCAGCTCAGTTCTTGATGAAGAAATACATTGGTGTTGGCTATTCACCCCTTCTTGTAGGTATGGCTGGTTGCGGTAAGACTCAAATCATTAAGGGTATGCTCAACGAGATGACCTAAGGCGGAGACGACTACCTGCAGCAAATCATTAACTTCAACTTCTACACCGACTCAACCCTACTCCAGAACTAGCTTGAGTCCATGCTTGAGAAGAAGGCTGGTAAGACTTACGCCCCCTTCGGTAAATTCAAGCTGCTACAGTTTATTGACGATCTTAACATGCCCCAACAAGATCCCTACGAAACTCAGACTGCCATCTCCCTGGTTCGCCAGCACAAGGATTACGAGCACTGGTACGATCGCCAAAAGCTCACACTTAAAGATATCAAGAACACCATGTTCGTTGGTTCCATGAATCCCTCAGCTGGTTCCTTCTTTGTTGACCCCCGCCTCCAAAGATGGTTCTGGATCCTCGCTATTCAGTTCCCCGATCCTACTTCATTGAACACTATTTACAGCTCATTCCTCAACAAGCACTTCAGCAAGTTCAAGGGCACCATCCAAGAATTGATAGCTCCAGTCATCAAGGGCGCCCTCTAGCTGCATGGTGACGTCGTTTCTTCTTTCCGTAAGACAGCTATCAACTTCCACTACGAGTTCAACGTGCGCCACTTGACCAATATTTTCTAAGGCCTGCTGGTTGCGAAGGTTGAAGCCATCAAGGAGCCCGATCTGCTGATCAAACTGTGGGTCCATGAGTCCGAGCGCATCTACGGCGATCGTTTGGTCTCACTCGAAGACTTAGCAAAGTATCGAGATCTTGCTGCTGAAATCTGCAAGAAGTCTTTCTCTAAATTCAACTTGACCAAGTACTTCGCAAAGCCCGTCCCTGAGCCTCTCACTTTTGCTTACTTCGTTCAAGGCTTTGATGAAAAGCTGTACGATCAATTCCCCAAGATGGACGATCTTGCTAGCAAACTGAGAGACGCTCTCCGTGAATACAACGAAATGAACGCCTAAATGGACCTCGTGCTGTTCGACGATGCCATGAAGCATGTTTGCAAGATTACCCGCATTATTTCCGCTGACCAAGGCCACGCCCTGTTGGTTGGTGTGGGTGGTTCTGGCAAGTAATCACTTTCCAGACTTTCTTCCTTCATTTGCTCATGCAAGCCTGAGTCTATTGTTATTTCCAGCAGCTATGGCATCAACGACCTAAAAGCTAATCTTCAGACCTACTACCAGCGCACTGGTGTTAAAGATGAGGGTATTATGTTCCTGTTCACTGAAGGACAGATTACTAACGAGCGTTTCCTCGTCTTCATTAACGATTTGCTTAGTTCAGGTGAAATTTCTGACCTGTTCCCAGCTGAAGATGTTGAGTAGATTGTTAACAATGTTAGATCTGCCGTCAAAGGTGAGGGTCTTGTTGACAACAAAGACAACTGCTGGAAGTTCTTTATCGACCGTGTCAAGAAGAATCTGCACATGTGCCTTTGCTTCTCTCCCGTCGGTGATGCATTCAGAAACAGAGCAAGGAAGTTCCCGGCACTGATTAATTGCACTGTGATTGACTGGTTCACTCAGTGGCCAGAAGACGCCCTGCTTTCTGTCGCTGCTAAGTTCCTCGATGAAGTTGAAATGGGCGATGATCTACGCAAATCTGTAGAGCTCTTTATGCCATTCTCCTTCAAGTCGGTCAATCAGGTTTGCGAAATGGTAAAACAGAAAGAAAGAAGATTCGTATACACTACTCCTAAGTCTTTCTTAGAACTGATCAAGCTGTTCAAGGGAATGTTGTAAAAGAAAAAGAATGCTTTGATCGAGGCCAAAGAACGTTACGAGATTGGTGTCGTCAAGATTGCTGAGACACAAGAAATTGTGTCCAAGCTAGAAGAAGACCTCAAGGTTTCATCAGTAGAGGTCGAGAAAATCAAGGTTGAGGCTGATGCTTAGGCTACAATCGTCGGCGCTGAAAAAGCGAAAGTCGATGAACAGGCTGCAATCGCCAACGTTGAGTCTGAGAAGTGCGCAGTTATTGCTTTAACCGTCGATGCAAAGATGAAATCTGTGCAGCACGACCTAGATCAGGCTCTCCCCTTGGTCGCTAAGGCCGAAGCTGCTCTCGCTGGTCTCAAAGTTAAGGACTTCCAAACACTTAAAGCCCTGCAAAATCCACCCGCTGACGTCGCCAAGACTTTCACTTGCGTACTGCACTTGTTAGCAACTATCAACCCTGACGTACAGGTTGACAAGAAAGGCAGAATGAGTGCAGAGGCGCCATGGAAGAACGCTCTCAAGCTCATGCAAAAGCCTGAGGATTTCCTCAAACAGCTGAATGCGTTTAAGGAAGTAATTGACAGAGACGCAGTACCCGCCTAAAATTTCAACGCTATTCGCCCAACTTTGGCTGAAGAAGGCTTCACCAAAGATATTATCATGACCAAATCATCCGCTGCAGGTGGTCTGTGCGATTGGATTATCAACATTACTATGTACTACGATGTAGTCGTTTCCGTTGAGCCCAAGAAGCAGGCCGTCGCTGAAGCGCAGGCCACACTTGCTGTTGCAAATGCTAGGAAGGAAGAATTTGAGAACCTTGTTGCAAGGCTTTCCGCTGAGCTAGCTAAACTTTAGGCTGAGTTCAAGATTGCTATGGATGCAAAACAAGCAGCCGAAAATGAGGCCGCCCGTTGCGCCAGTCGTCTTGATCTCGCTAACAGACTTGTGAACGCCCTCGGCTCCGAATCTGAACGCTGGAATAACGCTATCATTCAACTTACTCAAGACATCGAACTTGTGGTTGGTGATGTACTCCTTGCGTCCTCATTCGTCTCCTATGTCGGCCCCTTCGCTAAACAATATCGTGAGATGATTATTAAGGACAGATTCGTGACATTCTTCAAGAAGAACAATATTCCCTCATCTCCTGACCCCAACCCTCTCCTGATCTTGACTGACGATGCCCAAAAGGCTGTCTGGAACACGCAAAAATTGCCTTCAGACAGAGTTTCTACTGAGAACGCCGCCATTCTTACTAACTCTGACCGATACTCCCTAATTATTGATCCCTAACTGTAAGGCATTACCTGGATTAGGGAAAAGGAGAAGAACTCCGACCTACAGGTCACCCGTCTGTCCAACGACAAGATGGTGAGGACCATTGAGATGTCCCTTGAGCAAGGCAAGCCCGTGCTTATTGAGAATCTCTAAAATAGCATTGATGCTGTTATTCAGCCTGTATACGCTCGTGCTATCATTAAGAAGGGCAAGAACAAGTACATTAAACTCGGAGACAAGGAACTTTCTCTCCACGAAAACTTCAAGCTCTACCTTCACACCAAGTTGAGCAATCCCCACTACCCACCTGAAATCCAGGCCGAGTGTGCACTTATCAACTTCACTGTAACTGAGGCTGGTCTTGAGGATCAGCTTTTGACTCTAGTCGTCAAAAAAGAGCGCCCAGACCTTGCTGCCTAGAAAGTTGCCCTTATCCAATAGCAAAACGAGTTCAAGATCACTCTTAAGGGACTAGAAGCCGACTTGCTGTACAGATTGGCGACTGCTGAAGGAGACATTCTTGACAACATCGAACTTATTGAGAATCTGGAAAAATCAAAGAGGCTTTCTACTGAAATCAACGAAAAAGTTGAGATCGCAAAGGTAACAGAAGTTGCGATCAACGACGCCTCAGAAGCGTACAGACCTGCAGCTAGCAGAGGCGCTCTTGTGTTCTTCATGATGACAGAGCTGACCCGCATCCACTCCTTCTACAAGTATTCACTGGACTCTACCGTTGTTGTTATCAACCGTGCAATTGACAAGGTTGCAGAAGCAATGAACCCTAAGAAGGAAGAAAAGCCAGCTGAAGAAGGCCAAGAAGCAGAGGCAGAGCCCGAAGAGGAAGAACAAGAAAAAGAAATAACACCACGCACTCTTAAGCTCCGTGTTGAGAAATTGACTGAAGCGATCACCTTCGAGTGCTTTAACTACGTCCGTGCTGGTGCCCTCGATCGCCACAAGCTTATCATCGCCACGATGCTCTGCTTCCGCATCTGCGTTAAAAAGAACATTATCAGTGCTAAGGAAGTTGAATCGCTGATCAAGAAAGAAATCTCCATGGACGAGAAACACCAGTCTGAGTCCTTAAAATTCATCCCAGAATCCGCGTGGGGTGCTGTTAGAGGCCTTGAGACGATTAAAGTCTTCGAAAATCTGATCTAAAGCATGGAGTCTGAAGCCCTCCAATGGCGTAAGTGGTATTCTGAAGAAAAGGCCGAGCATGTTGAACTGCCACGTGCCTTTAAAGATGCTTAATTGTTCCACAGAATCCTGTTGCTGCGCGCGATGCGTCCAGACAGACTGACTGGTGCTCTGACCCAGTTTGTGTCAGAATAACTTGGTATCGAATACATAGAGCAAAAGTCCTTCGATATCTTCCAGCTTTATAGAGAAACCAATCCCAGGACCACCGTGTTCTTCGTCTTGTTCCCTGGTGTTGATCCAACTCCCGACGTTGAAAAAATCGGCAGAGCTAATAACAAGGCCATCACCGAAGGAACCTTTATTAACATTTCTATGGGCCAAGGTCAGGAAATTATTGCCCTAGACCAACTCGCAGATGCAGGCAAGACTGGCAAGTGGGCTATGTTCCAAAACGTGCATCTCATGGAAGGCTGGATGAAAGACTTTGAGCGCAAGCTTGAAATTGTCATCGAACAAGGAGTCCATCCTGAATTCCGTTGCTTCATTTCCTCCGAGCCACCACCTCTTCCTGACCAAGAAATCATCCCCGAGTCCATTCTCTAGAACTCTATCAAGATCGCCAATGAGTCTCCGTAAGATCTTAAGTCTAACTTGCGTCGTGCCTTCTCCAAGTTCGATGATGAGCAGTTCGAAAAAGCCAAGAGTCACAAGCTGACTGAATATAAAGCTATTCTGTTTGGACTTTGCATGTACCACTCCTTGATTGTGGGCCGCAAGAAGTTCGGATCCCAAGGCTGGTCAAGAAATTACAACTTCAACGATGGTGATCTAACTATCTGTGGAGATGTGCTTCACAACTACTTGAGCAAGTATGAAAAGGTACCATATGCTGATCTTGCCTACATCTACGGTGAGATCATGTACGGTGGTCACATCACAGACAACTGGGACAGACGCACAAACAACACCTATCTGAATGTTCTTATTCGTCCTGAAATTCTACAACAGATGCAGTTGACCCTCGCACCAGGCTTTAAATCCCCAGACCCTCTTAAGTTTGACCGTGAGTCCTACCGCAAGTACATTGAAGAAAAGCTACCACCAGAGCAACCTCTGATGTTCGGTCTTCACCCCAACGCTGAAATTGGTTACTTGACAACCCAAGGTGAAACCCTCTTTGGAACCATCCAAGCAGTATAAGGCGGTTCATCAAGCGGAGGAAGCGACACTTCTGGAATTAATAAAAAGATCACTGACTTCTTGACAAGACTACCTCCTGCCTATAACATGATGGAAATTTAGGGCAAGACAAAGGATCGCATGCCATACATCGTCGTTTGTCTCCAGGAATGTGAGCGCATGAACACCTTGCTTGCCGAAATCAGAATATCCTTGATTGAACTCGAGATGGGTCTTAAGGGTCAGCTCAACATCACCGATGCCATGGAAAAACTCTAAGGCAGTCTCAACAATAACGCAGTGCCAGCAAACTGGGAGAAGTATGCCTACTTCTCAAAGAAGGCGCTCGTTGAATGGTTCGCCGACCTTTTACTCCGTTGCATCTAACTCAACGAATGGAGTGAAGAACTTAAGACCCCCGTCGTTGTCTGGATTTCAGCATTGTTCAACCCTATGTCTTACTTGACTGCCATTATGCAAGTCACCGCCCGTGCCAGCGGAATGCCTCTTGATGACATGACCCTCAAGACCGACATCCTGAACTCCAAGAATAAGGCAGAATTCCCCGAGTTTGCTCCATAGGGTGCCTACATCAACGGCTTTTTCCTCGAAGGTGCTGGTTGGGAAGCTGGCCGCGGAGGCGAGACAGGTTACTTAACCGACATGATCCTTAAGGAACTGCATCCTGAGGTGCCAATTATGCATGTTACTTCTATCAGAAAGTCAGAACGTGTGACAAAGGGAATGTACACCTGCCCTGTGTACACCACTACTATGAGAGGTCCAACCTACATTTTCGCTGCATAACTGCAAATGGAGAGCGAAGATTCGGATCCCAACAAATGGATCCTTGCCGGATGCGCGCTGCTTATGAGCCCAGAATGAGCGTGGGGTTTACTACTAAGTTTAGTCTCAACCCTGCCCAAATTGGGGAGTGAGACAGTTTTAACAAAATATTTCTGTTTATTAAAATATTTTGATCACAATCAAGGGGTTTTGGGGTTTTGGGG
>Ga0194133_10008161_pt1 | contig 12311 bp, 2 predicted proteins | sample TA2KigOf40mmetaG_FD_155448 | JGI IMG/M metagenome (GOLD analysis project Ga0194133, IMG submission 155448) | Freshwater microbial communities from Lake Tanganyika, Tanzania - TA2015055 Kigoma Offshore 40m | ecosystem: Environmental > Aquatic > Freshwater > Lake | place: Tanzania: Lake Tanganyika...
ATCACAAAAATGAATGAAAAACAACATCAAAATCAATAATCACAATGATAACACATTTATTTGTTCTTTAAAAAATGTTGAATTCTTGTAACGTCTACATTTGTGTTATTAACGGTGTCAGATAATGAATTTGAAAATAAAAGCTTTGAATTGAACTGAAGGCTATAAAAAATGCCTATCACAGCTATCTTTCACTCCAGATTCCAGATAACAAAAACTCATTCAATAGAGCCAAACTCAGCTAAATATATGCAGGTGAAGTGTTCTAAAGTGAGTAGTGCTGTGGTGATCTTGGAGAGTGTCAAAGTCCAAAGATGACATTCCTAATCAAATTAGTTTAGTAAATGGGAATATTCTGGTATCAAAAGCAGAAGTCGAATGTTTGCTGTTTTATTCCATCAAGTACACACGTTTATACAGGTTTACAATTCATGTCAAATGGACTGTCAGATTAACATTTCCTCGGACCCACCACTCCAGAAGTCTTGAGATGTGTAGAATATGTGGAAACAAAAGTGAAAGTGGTCCACACTGACCATTCAATAGGTGACAGATGGTATATAATGTAAACCTCAAAGGAATTAATCATAAATCAAGTTGAAAAGGAAAAACGCAGATATTTACATGTTTATAAAAGCAAAGAAGACACTTACTGTGATTCATTACTCTATAGCCACATTTGCATCAGATAAAGCGATGCTATGAAAATTCGTCTAATCACCGTTTTACCAAAAATTCTTTCCATCAAATCTCCGTTTTTACCAAAAATTTGTTCCATCGAATTAACGTTTCGTTAAAGTACCTAACCTAACCTAACCCTGCAGGGCTAACCTAACTGGGGTCGAGGTCAGCTGACCCTGACCCCGACCCCAACTTTAGAGCTTTGTGTAGTTTGTAGTACTGGCTCTAAGGTTGGGGTCAGGGTCGGCCGACCCTGACCCCAGTTCGATTAGCCCCGCAGGGTTAGGTTAGGTTAGGTCAGGTTTGGTTAGAACCGGAAATTTGGTAAAAACGGAGATTCAACGAACCGGGAATTCGACAAATCATTAATTTTGACAAACCGGAAATTTGACGAACCAGAAATTTGACAAATCATGATTCGAGGGATTTTCATAGCCCCTATTAAGCTGGATCTTTTGGATGGGAAAATTTAATTTGCAGAGAAAGAAAGGTTTCAATCCTTGACTATATATACACTCTAAAGACATTTTAAAAAAATAAAATGGCAGGCTTCAAAAGAATGTTCAAAAAGGTAGCTTTTCCTGTACCACTAATATCCTTCCTATATCAAAAGAGTGCCCCCATACAAAGAGAACATATCCTTTAAGGGAAAAAGGCCAAATTTGACTTCAATGGATTGAAGAAGAGTTTCTTTAATTCCATCACTTCAAACGCCCTTTGTTAAATTGTCCTTTTAAGTTTAATGTATGTATTCAATATCTGTGTAATCTATTTTTAGGCCTTAATCATTTTTCTTAAAATTTGCCTTCAGAGCCTTTTTTCATCCTGTCATTGACATTTGTATTCAAAACTTGTTCAAACAGGCCATCGAAAGGATGACAAAGTCGCTTAAGAAAAAAGGAATGTGGTTGGAAACTTCACACAGAATACTTAATAGGGGTCAGTGATGAAGCCAACCCTATCGCATCCCTCCTCGATTGTGACACAAAAAAACAAAGATTTTCTGAACCAAAGTTGTCCAAACGGGCTGTTTTTCAAATTGTCTCAAGAGTTGTGCTAAAAACTTTAAAGTTAAGAATTTAAGGTAAAAGTTTTGAAGCAACTTTTATGAAAGAAAGGGAAACTTTAAAAACCATATATGAGTGAGAAATCTTTAATCTTTGCTTTACCAGAAACTTTTAAATAATTTTATGTCATGTCATTTTAGTTTATGAATGTTCTTTGGAATTTGGTATTGTTCAACAAGTTGTCCATTTTACCTTTACATATTTACAGTACCTAAAAAATACATGCAATATTTTTTTTTAATGTGTGAAGGCCAGGACACCTTCTTTATTAGATACATAATAGGCCTTTTTTGGCTGTGATTTGAAGCTTTTGGATGTTTTTTAACAACCTTGAGATAAAGGTTGGTGCCCGAGATTGAACCGCTAACAGTTCAATCCCTTAAATTGAATCCCCAGCCGAGTACCGTACTGTTAGGGTACAGAAGTCCAATAATTTTTAAATGGCAAAATAGAATTAAATGTATAATCATACCCTTAAAAGGACTATTTTTTATCAATGAATACAGTTAGTTCAGTCCCTTTAAGTCTTTATTTGGAAAGGAACACAGTCAAGTACTTAATACTTAATCCATATTTTTTTTCTTAAAATTATCCATTGAAACTATTTTTAGATGAAAACATCAATCAGGATACATATTTTCTGTTAAAATACATCAATTAATCTAGCTTTTATGAATTTCTGTGGTTTTTCTTTCAAAATTTGGTCGTAATTACATGCCATCTCTGAAGCTAGAGCAAAGGGACCTCAGGATAGCCTCAGAATTGACAGACTTAACCTTTTGTCAACTCATGTGATGTTCTCTAATTTTTACATATCAATTTCAGTTGGGTTTGGCTCTCTAACCAAAATATCAAAAAGCTGGTTCATTTCAACAGACCCTTTAGGATTCGTTGGTAATCTCTGCAAATCAAAGTCAATCATTCATTCATTAAGGGGTTGGCGTGGCTGACTGAAAATCAAGATTTAAGGTTGTGGGTTTAAGCCATGCCAGCAATTTTTCAGCCTGGTAACACATCTTATGTTACTTTTTTGATCATCTGTGTATTTTTGGGGTGCAGTTGGAGGGCCAGATGGTAAGTAGGACTGAGGTGGTTGCTCTACCCAGTATTTCTTTTCAGAGAACTGTAAGTCATTCAAAAATACTTTTTGCAAAGAATTTTTTCCTTCTCTTAAAACAAATAAAAAAGTTTAAATTTTTCAGGTGTGGAATGTCTTTAAAAAGTCATCAAAAGCCAATATATTTCAGCTACAGCAAACATTCAACAAATCGCAAAGCTGAAAGAAAGTTTCCCAAAGGAGGTCATTTTTCTTCAGTTTCAAACTTTCAAATGGAAAAAAAGAACCAACAAAGAGTTTGTAGAATGGACATAGATGAAATTACCTTGTGATATATAAAAAAAACCTGGTCTCATTTTCATATCTGCATTTGATTTTTTCAGAAGAAAATCATGCCCAACAAGATGTGGTGTCCATGTGAAAAAAACCAAAGTCAGAAGGTAGATGTGCGAAGAAGAAATCATGGAAAATTTATGACAGCCAATAAAAGTTTTGAAGATCAATAAAAAACCGCAAGATGCTGGAAGTAAACTTTTTCGATTGGTTATCTTCTAAATGATAAATAGATTTTCTTTGCAGTAAAGAAAGTGGTCAGATCACAAGAAACCATTTTTTTCAATGTAAACAAACATGCAGGATATAATCAGATCAAATGTGATAAGATGTAAGCAGCTTAAATAACATTCGTTAACTTTTTGCCACAAAAATCATCTAGCAGAAGAATTTTTTTTGTTATAAGAGCAAGAGATTCATTGTGGAGATAACTTTTTTCTTGTCTCAAACTATCTTAAGAAGGCAAAGAGGCCAGTCTGAGGACAAGAATTAGGCAAACAACATTTAAACCTTAAAGTACACCACAGAGTAATAAAACCAAAAGCTATTCAAAATACTCTTGCTATATCAAGTCTCACTCAATAAATCTTGAGATTCTGTAGTTTTTGTTTTAACCAGGATAGTAGATTTTTTCCATGCATTATTGAAGGCCAGGGCTCCTTTTTATTAGGTGCATTATAGGTCTTTTTTAACCGTTTTTAAAATGGGATTAACTTTATAACAACTGGTAAAGGTCTGAAGGCTAACCAAGGAATCTTAAAGACCTAGCTCTGAATTAACCAGTTCTCTTAATCCAAAGACTTCTTTGACTTCTCTCAAACCCTTATTTGAAATCTTGTTATGTCTACTCCAAAGGCAGGTACCTTCTCAAGGCTCTTGGGAGAAGCAAGTGGGCGGTGGGGTACTTGGTTGGATGATAATTGAGATGGTTACAAAAATGGGATTGACTTTACATTACCTGGTAAAGGTCCTTCTAAGTCATCCAACCATGAATTTTAACTTCATTTTTTGATTGGAACATTTTTGAAAAGAGACAATTTGCAGGTCTCCTTGAACAGATTGTAAGCATGGCTGGAATTATCCCCCTAAACCCTAGCCTTGGATATTGTTTCTCAGCCAGTGCCATGACCATTGGACAAAAGTCTTTTCAGGAAATCAAAATAACCCATGTGGTTCCTTTATTCAAAGCTCAAGTCTGCCAACTTCTAGTTGTCATTTCCCAAGATAAAAGTAACTTTCTTTTTTATTTTTAAATGAGATAAGAGAAAATAAATCTCTATGGTCAAGATTTAACTCTCTAACCACAATAACCCTCAACTCTTTCATTTCATCTAATGGATGGACATCAACAAACCTGAAGCTTGTTTTGTGTTGAGAAACCTCATGCAATCAGATCTTTGTTTCTGCAAAGACTAATTTTTACAGTCCTTGATTTCATTTTTTTATTGTTCAAATGGACTTTGTGATTGGTTGTCTTTTAAAGCTCTGGAAAAGGATTGTCTCATTCTAAAGATTAATTTCTGTCCGCCTTAATCTCCATCAAGTGGATCAAATCCAAAAGCAACACTCAGTTAGGCTTATGAGATTGTTTTTGTGTGGCATATTTGGAAAGATAGAGAGATGGATGGATAAATGGATGGCTCAAATTCAAAAAGATTTAAAATAAAATGGGAAAGGAGATTGAATGATTAAATCCAGTAGGCATTGTAAAATCGAAAACTTGGCGACTTCAACTTTGAATTGTTTATCAGCCTAGTTATAAGCTCTGTCTTTTCCAACTAAAAATGTAAAATTATTAAGTTTGGCATAAGTTTCACTTTTCTCTCACGCAAAGGAGGATTTAAGAAAACCCTAAGGAAAAATCACTTTTTTAGTTCTTCCTGATGATAGATATAAAAATGTTTGGGAGTGAATATTGCTTTCCCATTACTAGATTGTCTGAGTCTAAAGTGTTGAATGTAAAAAAATCAACAGGAAATATTTAGTAAGCAATTGACCTTGGTGGACTTTTTCACAAGCAAAATATCCGATAGTCACTTCATACTTTTGAATTTCTATTCTCTGGTCAATTTGTCAAGTCAGATTGACAATTGATAAAGCTCTAAAAGTGTGCAATTTTTTTGTATCTAACAGTCATTTGAGGTATCCCTGGTTGAATTTTGAAAATGGTATTTTAATGATGTAATTTTTTTGTGTTTTTAATAATGAAATCAAGTTTTTTGTTCATGTGATCTGCACAACCATTAATACTGACTGAGGTAACCATCATGTTAGATGGTTATTTTAAGACAAATTATCTCGGGTCAAAGATTTTCCCTGACCGGGGATTGAACCCCAGTCTCCCAGCCCACAGCCAGTAGTCAAAGCCATCTTAGTTTAACTTTTTTCCTTGTCTCTTTTTATTTGTCTTTGACTTACTTACTTTATAATAAAGCATTTCATTATATCTATGTGTGTTTTGGCTCCATGGGAAGGGCAAAAGAAGTATAAAAGTAAGGTTAGAGTACTTATAGAGGGGAACATTCCACATCCCTTGTTTCAACTCTCTACATAGAATCATCAAAAACATGATGCAAAGAAAGCATTTTTCTCAAATATTTCTCTCAACATTTCTGTTTCAAAAACCTTGTTTACAATTGTGTTGTTGAAGTAAAGTCAAATTTTCTTTGTTGTAACTTAAACCTATCAGAATATAAGTGCTGGTAAAAAATCAAGTCTTTATTGCTTTCCTGTCTTGATATACTTACCCTATTTTTTTATTAAAAGAAGTTTGAAAATTCCCAGCTAGACAGCCATTTGTATAAAAAGTTAATATGACCCAAAGACATAAGAAAAGCTCCATATTTGTACTGATTGGGGTGGTAGTTAAAAAACTTCTCCTGTGGGTGGCAAAGTTTCACATGAAGCACATTCCAGACAGAACTTAACAATAGAAAAAAGTTTTTTCGTGCACCCTTAATCATGTATTGGTTGAAAGGAAACAACTTTTGACAGTAAATAGAAGCTTAGGTATTTCAATAAAATAAGTTTAGCATCAAGATATAAGATGGTTCCTAGAAACACAATAAAGTTTTTTGAAACTTGACCCAGAAGAGTCCTTTTATCTCTAGTAACTTTTTAGATCAGCTTACACCTAAGACAAGATGGAGAAGTGTGAACTTCAGTGAAAAAAATCAAATATAAATATTTGATCAATTCTATCACAACAAAAGGTTAACAAGATGTGTCATTTTTAACAAATGCTGGGAAATTTAATCAAAATAATTGGATGGCCAGTTATATCTTTTTTGTTAGGAGGCTTTTTTTTAACTTGACAAGAAAATTAGGTAAATGTCAACAAAAGGAAAATAAAGGGGGGTCTTCTTTTTTTAACATCCTGTGTACATTTTACAATATTGAAGATGGATGAGGGAGCATCATTTTTCCCTATGAAATTTTGCTGTTGCTTGACATGCTGTAAAAGCTCTCCCATTCTCTACTTTATTTTAGCTCAGACATATATTCTTATTTTTTAGCTCATTTGCAAATTGAAAAAACAAAATCTCATAGATATATTTATTTGTCTAGCGATTAAAATCATGACAGACAAACTAATGATCTTTTAGTGAATAAATATAATAAATAATATTAATACATTTATTCAAATTGTAACATCAATCTTATCTTGTAAGAATCAATGACTAAATCAGAAAATAGAGGATCTAAAAGTTGGGCTGACCTGTTAAAGCTGCATGCTGGCATTTGTGTGTGGAAATTTTAAACATACTAGTTAAGAAATGTCTTAATCTTTCAGATTCTAGTCTTATTTCTGTCCATAATTAACCAATCAAACTTCATTTCCTTTGGAACAGATGTAAGCCTGTTCTGGAAGCACATTTTTCAACTTTTTTTTAAATTATATGGAGTCAAAGATGAGGAATATGTCCACAGGCTCCTGCACAAATTGTAACTTTTAAGATAAATTGAGGCGAGAAGATTTGACTATCGAGAAATAAGACTATTAGGATACTAACAATATATTTGAGTGAGGGGCAGGTTTATGTACATTAAACACAGATCACTGATTCTGGCAATCTGGAAGTTCTGGCAGTTAGAATTGGTGGTCAAGCTTGTATCAATATTTCCAATGGAAATGGAGAGGAATATGGCTGGTATCCAAAGGGAATAGTGGGTGGCAAAATATTATAGGATAATACCAGATTAAAGTGGTCGATCAATCAAAGGGGTAGGTGATCCAAAGATCATTAAAAGATTGAATTGATCACAAAAATATTTTAAAGAAACCATAACTTTAATTTGAAAACATATGTATACTTTTACCAAATAACTTTCATCAAGATAACCTAACATTTGACCTCAGTCCCTCAGATTAATATCACAGTTAGCATCCCAATGAATTCATCCACAATTATTACCTTGTTAAAAGTTCTTGCTCTCTAATACTTTTTCATCCTTGTGAATTTTTGAAGTAGTCCCAAGGCTTTAAAGGGACATATTGAGCCCTTTACGTAATTTAGTTCTGATTACTTTCAATAATGGGTCAACACTGAATTTCAGATATGTTACCCAATAAGAATGTTGCTTGCCTAGCTTTTTCAAGTTTATGTTTCATTCTCTCAACTTTAATAGCTAATAGAAAATAACGTCCATTTCTCAATATCTAAAATTTTCACATTCTTTTCTTACATTAAGTCCTTAAATTTTATTTTCCATCGACAATAAGTTTTAAGCATTTCATTGAAATGACAATAACGTCACTTGTTATTTGCTTTTGCGTGTTGCCTTGCACAAAAATCGATTCAGTTCATTTAAGAAATCTTTAAATGATTGTATTTTATTTTTGTCTGGAAAAACAATATTTTTGTTTGTAAAAAGTTCAATTTTTCTATTTAAAAAAAGTCATTTATTTTTCAATCAACTTGAAATTTCTTAAATATAGTTTTTAAAAGTTTCTTTTAGTTTTTTGAAAGTCTTTTTCTACTTTTCCACTTCAAGCAGTATTGGTAAAAAATTGAAAAGGGTTTAGGGGGAATCAATCTGTAGAATTAATTGATTTAGTCTAGCATCAATCCAATAGTTTATCAAGCTTCATGAACGAGTTTTGTCACAGAGATTTTGAATAAGACCTGATTAACTTGCATTCATTAAATTATGCTGAATCAAACCTTTTTTTTGAAAGAGGCTGTAATTACTAGTTCTACCATACACTACAGATAATTTTTATACATACACAAATTGACATATTTTATAATTGAAGTTTTTTCATAACATAGCCAAATAAGAAATGACTTTTTGTTTTAGCCCCTGGAGTAATTGATGTCACCTAAGCTTTCATTCTTTAGTAATTATATATAACCTTCAAGAAGTTCTCAATATGTGATGTGATGTAACAAACATTAGTGGAAAAACTATTAATTTATTTAGATAGTATAATGCAAAGTTCTAGAATGGCTCTAAGGCAAAGAAAAAGTGCCCATCAACACTAATTTATCATTCTGTCTTGGAATTAACAATTATTAATGACCAATTAGCCAAAGTGCATATCACAAAACATACTGATAATTAAGAATCTTACCTTTCAGAATTCCTAAAGAAAGGATGAATAGCCAACAAATGCTTTCCAAGTGATTCTTTGAACCCATTTTCCTTACTAACCATCAACAATCATCGAAAAGTTCTCTTTACTTTCATCCAAAAATGATTTTCAAGATATATTTTTTTGCATAAAACTATTTTAATCCAAGCTGTAAAATTCAAAGTGCCACATCACAATAGTAACTTTTTTTAGATGTTCTTAAATCAAAAGGGCTTGGAAAACTTTTCAATGTTTCTTGTAAAGATAGAGTTTGATTGATCATTTAACAAGGAACTCAATTGTGAATTTTTTGCTGACTTTATTTTGCTGAAGGAGGTCGACAAAGATGGCCAAAAGACACCTAGAAAAAGCAAATAGAAAGTTTTTTACACTGCTAACTCTACACGTAATTGTGTAAACCTTTTGAAATGTATTTGGAAATTTTCTTTCATCACCATACCTACTGAGTAAAATTATTCAAGATTCTTTGTGAGCTTTTTACTTTTAGACAACAAATTAGCTTTTTGACAATATGTAGAAGTATAAATATGCTCCAATTCAAAGTTCAGATATTTACTTCTGGCCTTGGCTGAAAAGTCCAAATAATTTTAAAATAAAAGCTTCTTACAAATGCCTTAGTTGTTATCTATCTATAAAGTTCTTTTCTTTGTTTCACTTTAATGGAAGTGTTCAACCTCCTTCACATTTCTGTTACTCATTTCGAGACAGGCTGCCGCCTGATCTCTCATTCCCATACCTTTTCAGCCCAAGGTATACTGAACCCTTCAACCCCTGGCTGGTTGCCTCTATTGATCTCATCTCTGACGCCACTTGCTTGTTTATAAACGGCTGCCGTTTTATAAATAAACAGTTCAGTATTGCTTCTTTTCTTGATTGGGAAGGTCATCACTGGGTTTGCACAAGCGCTCTCTCATCCCAATGCACATCCTCATCAGCCCACTGCACGATACTCGCAAGTAAATTCAAAGAGTGATAATCTTATAACAAATTGATTTAAATCTGAAGATAACTTGAACAAAGAAACTTGTATTTTTTCCAAAGGTTGGATGGAAAAATGGCAACTTTTCATGATGATGTTGATCCTTATGAAGATGACTTTTACAAAATGCTGGAAGCACTTTAACATCATATCCAAACATGGTTTGTGCATACAAAAAGTGTCACTTACTGCCACATTCTGTGTAATTTATAATAATAGGTCTGGAATGTTAAAGAAATAGCTCTTCAAACTCTTTTTCGGACTGTAAAAATTAAATTGTGAGAAATATTCAACTTTGTGAAAGATAATTTGAAAAGATGGATTGAGGTTAAAACATTTTGCCAGGAAAGAGTTTTTTTCATGCCGTAATGGTTTCTTCAGCATTTTCTCATTTAAATTGAGGGGTGTCTCAAATATTGGCATCATAAATGCAGCAATTTTTCACACTGGCAACACACCAACTCAATATTGTTCAAAAAATATTAGTCTATATATAGGCATGACTGCTATAATAAAAAAATACTCTTTTTTCAAGATGACTTCATCAGAAGAAATCTAAATCCAATTAAAGTGAGAAATCAGAATGGACCGATTTCAAATGGAAATTCGAGTTTTCAACTTTCTGATATTGAATCCTCTTTACTCAGAGAAAATGAGGTTCAAACTTCAAGACTATTTTTTTCCCTAATGTGGAAAGTCTGACAAAGTTTTCTTTAGACGAATAACTCTTTTTCAGTTGACCAATTTCAATTTTTTCCAATCAAAGGGTTCAGGCAAGGATCGAGAAAGAAATAAAGATTTTTTCAATCCTAAAAATTTCGCAAGTTTCTTTCTTCCCAAACTGAGAATATCTGCAAATGGTAGAGTTTGCCAAATTTGGATATTAGCTGCCAGCCCACGGAATTTGTTTTCAAACAATTCAAATTCCTCTTCTCTGCATAAAAAAAGGAGCTAGAAAAAGTTTTTTTTTGTGAATTAAGCTTTCATTTTCATCAATTGAGCTTTGAAGTAAACCATATAAAGCAGCTATAATGCACACACATTTTCCTGATTGATTAAGTGTTGGATGCTTTATTTTGGTTCAGTCAACCGAAGAAGAATAGAAAAAAAAGACTTTTCCTTATTTGACATTTAATTGACAATGAAATATATTTTAGTCTTCAATGATTGCATGTTTGAAATTCTTTGAAAATGCAACAAATTGTAAATAAAATACCTTTCTTAAACTTTAATGATGGTGATTCAGATGTTCTTCTTGCTCAGAGTGTCATTCAAGTCACTACATTTCAGGACAACAATACTTAACAAAACATATTTTTTTGGGTGGGGGGGTGTCCTTAAATATCTTTAAGATCTGTAGGTGGTTCCTTATCAAACAAGCGGCTTGCACCAACTGCTTCTTCTTCATTCAAACAGCGAATCAAAACAGAGAGAAAAACCACGAAGGGAAAAAATAAGGAAGGAAGCAAAAAAAAAGCAAGGTTTTTTTTTACAGTGCAGCCTTTTTTCATTTAAGCATATTTTATTTTTATTTTACTCGAAAATATATATTTATATTGAATATATGAATGAAGAGCAAAACCAACACAAAAAAACGACTTTCATATATATATGATTTTTTTAAATTGACAAAAAAATTATGACTATATTTTATTTCAAAATTTCATTCAATTTTTAGCTGAAAAAATGGTGATGAAATTTTCAAGACAGTTCATTAAGAATCCATTTTGAAATTAGGAAACAATTAAGTTGTTTAAGAGACATTTGCATCAAATTAAAAAAATAGAAATTTTGATTGAAGAAATAATCAAGATTTTTCTTGTTCATGCAGGTTCAGTAGAGATCATCCGATAAACAAAGAGATTGGACTTTAAAAAGAAAAGGTTATAAATCATAAACTTTTTTTAAATTTCATTTTCTTAAATAAAATTTTTATTTTTATTTTTTTATTGTGATATCATTATTTTAATGTTCCGTCTTATCCCTAATTTTTAAATCCCCTGGATTTTTAATGGACCCTGCATGCTATTGACCTCTATGTATAACCAAACTCAAAGTAAACATCAAGTGTTTTTAGTAAGATAAAATGGATGCTCAATCATTATATGAAAGAAGTAAGTTTTCAAATAGTATAGCTACAGTTTCAAAATATCATTTTAAGTGAAATTTATGTGTTTTACAGAAAAGTCTGAGCAGTTGTCTGTTAGAGGACGTTTAGCCAGACACCTTAAGGAAAAACATGGTATTTTGAATATTGGTAATTAATTTAGACATTTTGGTTATTTTCAAAAAAAGTGAAGTAGTCAGAATTTCCAGGCAACTACCTGACACTTCCAAAAAGTTGTAAAAAATGCAATGAAGATAAGGTAAAAGTTTTACCATTGACCTTTTTTATCAAAATATCAAGTTAGTTTAAATCGTTTTCAGATGATCCTGGATGCATTTTCATCGTATTTTGCTGGTAAAAACTTGCATTCATCGAAATTCAAAGGGCCACAAGATTTATTTTTCATCTAGGTTACACTTCTGATATACCTGAATCCAAAGAGAAAAAAAATAGTGACAGCAATTGGACAAAACTCTATAAAGATGAGTCCT
>Ga0194133_10008163_pt1 | contig 12308 bp, 5 predicted proteins | sample TA2KigOf40mmetaG_FD_155448 | JGI IMG/M metagenome (GOLD analysis project Ga0194133, IMG submission 155448) | Freshwater microbial communities from Lake Tanganyika, Tanzania - TA2015055 Kigoma Offshore 40m | ecosystem: Environmental > Aquatic > Freshwater > Lake | place: Tanzania: Lake Tanganyika...
GACCCAACCCAAAGATATTTTTTTTGACCCGAAGTGAAAAAAATTGAAAAATTTGATGTTTTTAGGGGAAATTTGCCAAATTCAAACCCAAACCATAAATGGCTGACCCCACCTGACCCAAGCCACAAAAAATTGACCTGACCCGGACCCATCATAAGCTTACACCAACATTGTGAAGAGAAACCAACAGTTTAAAATTTTCAATATATTTTATCCTTTCAAAATCTTTCTTTTTTGCCTAAAATTTTTAATCATTGCCTTTCAAGAAGAATTTCTTTAGTAAGGATATATATTGACTCTCAATATAAATACTGACTATGTGCGCAGCAGTTGAATGTAGGATCAATTACTTTTTATCCACATTTGTTCTAAAAATATTTTGCATCTCATTCATTTCCTTTTCTTAAGGATCAGACCTTGTGCTTAATCCAATTTTAAATCCACGTTTCATCTTGATCGTTGGACCTGATTTAATGATAAAGTGAATATGTTTTGAAAACAAAAATCCACCTTAAATGGCAAAAATATTGTTTATTTGAATATCTAAAAAGCACAGAAAATTATCTTTCAAAATATTTCTGTTTAAGGTTGATTGAGACCAAGTTCTTTAACAATGTAAATGAGGTGTCAAATAAGTGAAAGCAGATAAAAATGGATTTTAAAATGTAACTTTGATAAAAATATTTTTGAAGCCTAAAATGTTTCCATGGGCAATTTAGCAGCTCATTCTCAGAAAATTTTTATAACTCCTCTAAGATTTTGGCTCAAAGTTGTGCAAATATTTAGTGTTGCAAATGCAACTCAGAATTATCTTTGCCAGTCAGCAGGGCTTCTTTGACATTTATTTCTGAAACCTTTTAGTTTATCCAACGCCCAAATTTAGCCATAAAAAAAGGTTTAGCTTACAAAGGTTTCAAATCATGAATCAGCCACCTTTTCCTTGTAATCCATTAGGGAACAAAATTTGTTTTGACTATATAATTCAAGAACATTTTCATTTGATGTTAAATATTGTACAGAAGTGTGATGATGAAATGAATTTCTCATTTCGTTTTTATGCATTTTTATTTTGTTTTAATATAGCCAAAGTGTGATTCATGCTGAGACCTAAATGAAACTTCTCCCTGGTAGTCATGTTACATGATTTAGAAAGGCACCAGGTTGAGAAGATTACTTTCTAATATTTTATATTTCAAGGCTTAAACCAAGGCTTTTTTGTATGATTCTTTCCTAATTAATTGGGATTTTTCTTTACAAAAAAGCTATTGACTAAATATCTTTTTTCAAAAGAAACATTGAAGCCTTTCTTCTCAAGCAGTGATGTTGCCAGATTAAGCTCATAGTTTTCAAACCAAAACTAAACATTACTAATCTTTGAGATTTTCTTACACATCTTGCTGCGAGCATTTGAGTATGAGATTTTTTTAATGTTCTACAGCTGGGATCTTTGTCTATACAAATTGAAAAGACAAGCCTCCATGGAAAAGTAGAATGAAAAAAGGCTTTAGATGAAAAGTGTCTTAGTATATTTGAATTTCTTGCAAGTTTGCAATTTCTTTAATAAAATTTCCATTTGAAAGATGCTGCTGATTTACTCTTGAAGCTCAAGAGATCTACTTTAGGGTTAAATGAAATAGGTATTGATGCACATTCAAATGAAGAAAAGGTATTTCTGCTTACAACAGTCATTTTCTTAGAGCTTAACATAAACCTGAATAAAAGAGAGTATTCAATAGTTCAATAAACAGAATTGACAATTTATTTTAATAAAAATCTGGTGCCGTAAAGGCTGAGGCGATGTTGATATACGGTCAAGACCTTTATCAAAGTCCCAACATGGAAGTCTATGGTCACTGTAGATTACTATTACACTGACTGAGGGGTGCCATGGTTGATTTTTTTGCAATCTGGGGTTAAAAAATTGCTGGCATGGCCGGGTGTTTGAATCCACGACCTTAGATCTTTGTTCTCAGTCAGGTGCCTATGACTTCTCAGCCAATAAAGGTTGATAAGAATGGAAAGAAGCAGTTGAGCTGTATTGGGCATGGAGCTTAAAAGAATGAAATGCTATTAGAAGTAGACGGAATTTAGAACAGGATTTGATGGAAAATCATCCCAAGGCCTCCAGTTGTTGTATTACTGAGGTGCAATCATCTACAGAGTGAGAAAGGCTAATTTATTTAGTTGCTTTAACAGATTGTTTCTCTTTCTTTTTTTTAAATAGGAATTTCAGCCTTGTCATCTTTTTTAGAGTGTTTTCAATGTGAGGTTCCCAGGAAAGAGTCTTCTCTTTTTAAAATAACTTAACAACCCAATCCCAGAGGTCTAATATTTTGTCCAAAATGAGGATTTAGCCCTAGAGCTACCAGATTTGGTTCAGTTGCTCTTATTACCAGAAAGCTTTTGAAGTTCTCTTGGCAGTAACCTTAACGATGATGTTATGACAACAAAGATTGAATGAATGAATTGAAAGATCCTCATTGACTGTAAGAATTCTTAAAAACAAGTTCTGATATTTCTTTCTCAAAATAACATGAATCAAAAATGGTAACTTTACAAAATTTATGTTAGTTTAAAGCAGGTCGTTACATTTAAAATGAGGAAATTCTCTATTCTCGTCTTTAATGTGCTTTTTTGGTAAAATGTAAATTGAAAGTGTCAAAAAAACTATCTTGTAAAAAAATAAAAAAGAAAGATGTGTATCATCTGTTAACATTATATTCTGTATGTATTTCCCATGATTACTTAAGAATATCACTGGGCTGAACTTGAACAAATTTGGACTTCATTCCCACATCTTTTTAGATCATAGGCACCTGACTGAGAACAAAGATCTAAGGTTGTGGCTTCAGTCCCAAGCTGCCCATGCCAGCAATTTTTCAAGCCCAGTTTGCAAAAAAATCAACAAGGCAACCTCAGTCAGGGTAATAGTAATTTGCAGTGACCATAGACTTCTATGGCGGAACTCTGATTAAGATGTTGATTGCGCTTTAACATCAGATGAGTCTAAACTGCACAAGATTATTATCATCAAGATAGCATTTCAGCATAATGTATACTCATTCTTCCAATCAGCTAATCACACTCATTGGTCATGTTCCTGATCCATGTCTCTCCTACATAAAGTTCTGCTGTTCTATCAATAAACAGATCAGAATTGATTCATTTCTTGATTAGCACTTAACTTAGGGAGTGGACTGTCTGATTTGCTCGATTACTTGGTTCTTGTAAAATTGTCAATTTTATTTGGGGGAGGGTAAAATACCTAACTTATCTGCAAGTGCATAAACTTGTAGGTTGTCTTAATGATGCCGTTTGATTTGCTTAAATGCTTAAGCCGACCTGGGAAACTTTGCTCATAGACAAAAATTTTAAAATCTGGTACACAAAATTCTTGGCAAGGAATTACTCTAACCAATGCACTAATTATTTTCTTTACAGCATCAAAATTCAGGGAGGAGATGTAAGTGACGGACGTACAAACAGACACCCATAATGGGGTCTGAATCCTGTATAAAAATACTATACTACGCAAACTCGCTGCACTCGCCCATAGAAATAAAAAGGAAAAGTTTTTGAATTGACTGTTAACTTTTTCAATAGGAAACAAAATATATTGAATAGCAATTTTCTGTTGTTACAATTTTTTCAAAGGGAAGTAGTGAAAAAAATTTCCTCCCTATTCAGCCAAGAAAGGAGAGCAGAGAAGAAGACTTTCCATGAATGGCCTGGAATGAGCAGTGACTAATTTTCACTACATTTGGCTTTAGTGTGAAAATAGACCTTTAGAGTTTTGCTGGATTCTTAACATGTTGGAAGATATGGTGTGTAGAAAGACTTTTCTATTGAACCAAGTCGTCATTGCTTTTGTGTTTGTTGTTGCAATATTGCAACAAGCAGAGGTATAATTTCATCAAATTGTCATTCAAAACATAAGTTCTGAGCTATAATCTTTTGAAATACTTTTAGGGTTACAACGAGGATAACTTACCCATGAAATGGTCACCCCGATATTTGTACGGGGATTCAGGGTTGTTGAGCAAAACACCGAATGCATTTTATACACCCCGTGTAAGAAAACACCTTTTTTTAATCAATTAGAAAGCCATCAAAAATTATTTAACTATTAAGATAAAATACTGAAGTTCTTCATCTGTAGTCTTGGTTTCATTTAGGCTCATTATGAAAGTGTCAAATGAAAAAATAGGGTTTGAGGACTGACTGATGGGTAGCAGGTTAAGGCAACCATTGACCCAAGGTTGAAATATATTTAGATGGCACACTCGGATTTCAGTATTTAGACTTAATTTATGGTATTTTACCATTTTTGATTGCTCAATCTTTTCAAGGACGTCTGATTTCTGAGCGCCCCTGATCAGCATGCTCCTGTCTCACAAATCAATAAAAAAGGTCTGCGTGCTTGTTCGATGTCATCTAGTTATTTCTCTATGTGCTTAGACGTAAGTCATATAGTGTAGGTAATTAGGCCTTGATACCTATATGATAAGAGATAAGCTAGTGATTGATACTAACCGTCAGAAATAAAGTACTATGAGCATTTTATACACAAGTCTTTTATTTTCAAAAAGGATTGTTCATAGACATGGGTTAGTCTAAAGATACTACCAGCATCACTTTCCTATCTTTGCGACATTGTTATGTGCCTTTCGTATAGGCTCAGAGAGATAGTCTACATAAATGATCAAAAATGGGTCTTAAGTGAGCACAAGAAAAACTTTAATGCTTCACTTATATTCACAAGTTGCCTTTTGGAATAGAATAAGATGAGAGTATAAAAAATTAATTCAATATTCCTCTTGGCCCTTTTTTATAAAGTAAAAATTAGTTTTGGCTCTAACAATAGAGTAAGATAGAAAAACAGAGGATTTTTAACCAATAACGAGGAAAATATTGTAGCATATGTCTTTTGCTTTGTCACAAAAATCATTTGTCTTGGTTTTTGATGAGGTTGAGTTAAATGAAATGTTACAAAATAAAGTCTATTTTTATGATAGAAACTTGATTAATCTTGGAAAATTTTATGGCTTCTAAACAAGCCATTATTTGGGCAAATTACAATACTTTGAATAGAGATCTCGTTTCTACAAGCAATTCATTGTAAGAAAAAAACTCCCATTCGAGGTGTTAAGGATAAAAACAGCCTTTAAATCATGCCTTTTGATACAATTGGGTTGGGTTGAAAGCATTTCAGGGCGTAACCAAACCATGTTCTCTGTCACCAAACTTTTTTCTGATTGTTTGTATTCCCTGATCATGGCATGAAAAATAAAAATTGTTGAAAAAATGCTTTTAGAATCAAAATAATACACATTTTATGTTTATAGACTTCACGTTTTGACCATTTCTACGGAGTCCCACGTGGTGTTGGACACATTGAAGGTTCCTTGGGGTCTAGAAATCCTGGATTCTACTCCAGGGCTGTCAGGGTAAAATTCATATTATTCACTCATTGTCAGAGTTTCTCAAATCAAATGCTCGAATTATTCATATTTCTCTTAAATGCCATTTCAAGCTAATTTGCCAAGTGTATCATTCATTTTCAGACTGTGTTTCAATAGCTTAATGAAAACAAGACAGGCTTTCAAAGGTGCTCCTCACTTTGAAACTCCCATCTCTGTTTTGTTCTAGAGATGAGCCCTGACCTGACCCGAACTGAGCGTACTTGTGACCCACAGAAAATAAGGGGCCTACCCGTCTTTGACCTGGATATTTTTGACCCAACCCAATGATATTTTTTTGATCCGAAGCGAAAAAATGAAAAATTTGGTATTTTTGGGGAAAATTTTCCAACCCCGAAGGTGGCTGATCCGAGCTGCATAAAAAGAGTCGATCTGACTCGGTTCAAAATTTTTTGACCCGATCGATCACTAATTTGTACCCTGTCTCTAAATGGACTGTATTGTAAAAAAGTCCACCAAAAGTAAAAGTCACATGTGTTTTCAATGACATCTTTTTCTTAACTGAAGATCAAATAAACATTACAATTATGTTGCTATGAAGATTGACTAAATCACGATTCATCAAATTAACTTTCAACGGAATTTAAGATTTGTCAATTTTTCTACCGAAATCATACTATTTGTCAAATGTGATTTTTTACCAAACAAAGGTTATTATAGCAATAACATAGTCGATTAAGATTGATTTGATGAATCATGATTTGGTTAATATTCAAAGCACCACAATTACAATGCCAGTCTCTTGCTTATTCTGGAAAACCCTGTGAACCCTCCAAAAGATAAATAGAGAGTTTCTTGATACAGCAAATAGGAACCCATAGAATAGAACAGAAATTTATACTTTTTAATGAGTTTTACGTTATACCCTCACATCCCATTCATATTTAGATTTTTGTATATAGGGTGTGAAAAGGTCAACTTGTGTGTCTGATGGTGAAACCTGCCTCTACAGATCTGCCCTTGCTGGAGCTGTCATCAAGCTTCCCTGTTGTAAAGGATCTTTCTGTGCTTACAAAGGCAACAGATTTGTTTGCATGGAAAGAGACAGGTAAGAGATGTAAAATATGTAGGTACTTTTCTAGCATAGCTAGAGATGGGCCCTGACCCGACATAAGCTTACTTTTGACCCGCAGTAAATAAGAGGCCGAGCCGCCTTTGACCCGACCCGAAGAGATTTTTTTTGACCTGTAGGGGATAAAATTGAAAAATTTGTCATTTTTAGGGGAAATTTTCCAAACAACACAAACCATAAATGGCTGACCCAACCCGACCCGAGCCACAAAAAATTGACCCCATCCGACCCGGGTCTTGACCCAAACCCATCACTAAGCACAACTATATATATGAATAAAATATTTGTTTGACAGTCTTGGCGATGATGGTCGAGATGATTTCGAAGATTACAACAATCCGGATGAGAACATCAACTACTAAGTCGCAACTTTCTATGCCATCAAGACCAGCCAATTAGCCGCCTGCTTAAATCTGTAACATCAAATTAGGACTGGAGGGAAGTGACAAAGTAGATGACCTTTTACTTCTAAACTAAATTTTCTTGTCAATGTCTAAAAGTTTTTTTTTCTTTGTCAAAAAATAAATTCACAGCAGTTATTCTTCAATGATTTTTAGAAATATTCAGAACATGAGTCAACAAAGACATGAAGGAAAAGAAAGACTGATTGGGTTTTTGATGAGCAAAAAAGTGAAAGAAAAATTATTGGTTCATCAATCAAGATAGTAGATAATTTGCAACAAATAAAGAATACATTTGGACTATATATATTAATCAACTATATGTGATGGCTTAATCCTAGATTTTAATGTTTACTGGAGTTGGGTTTTTTTTATATAAAAATTGATAAAGGAAAAGCTTTTTTGTGTGTTCCAACAAAAAAGTCTTTTGTCAACATTGTATTAGTCTAATGAGATGGTATAACTGGATATGTGTGATGCAGAACCTGAAGGACAAGTTTGTGTAAATTGACACTGTTCAATCAAGTGGATGTTTTCAAGCAAACAATTGGTCTTATCAAAAATTAGCTCAACTTACTTCATATTAAGCTCTAAATGTTTCTTTTCTAACAGGTTATTTGCCAATTATTTGATCAAGTTTTACTTAAAGTATTGTAAATATGAGCTGGAAGAAACATATCTTCTTATCTTATCTTATCTTATCTTACCTTATCTATTTATATAAAAATGGGCGTACAGATGTTTATTTGTCCGTCCGTCTGTTGGTATGTGGAGGGCTAGTGGAAATCCAAACCCCCGCACCGATCTTGATGAAATTTTGCATGCACGTCCCCACCTGTCCAAGTAAGGTTTTGGTCCAGGTTTGACCCCCCCCCCTCAACCCCTGGACCTGGGGGGATTGAAACCCTAAAAGCTGAAGGACACATTTTTAATATGCTCAGCAGGTTGCATATTAACCCCGGTAGCGCCGGGTACCTCAGCTAGTTGATAAATAAAGATATCAGATTTATTAGAAGGTGGGTTGATCAAGAAAGGCATTCTAATGGTAGATACCTCTCAAATTGTCATACAATTCAAGTCCTGTGTGGATGACTCCTGAAATTCTACTTGCAGCATGGAAAAAACTAAATATCCTCCACTTTAGAGCTGCAGTTTGGGATCCAAAGCAACACATTTCAAGACCAATCTTGGATACAATCTCTGATAGAGCAAATCCCACTCTATTGCACGGTATACTGTAGCCTCAACTACAATCCGACCCGACCCGAGCATACTTTTCGCCCACAGAAGATAAGAGGCTGACCCGCCTTTGATCCGGGTATTTTTTAACCCGACGCAATCTGAAGAGAAGAAAATTGAAAAATTTGGGATCTTTGGGGGAAATTTTCCAACCCAAATCCAAACAAAAGATGGCTCACCTGGCCTGACCCAGGTCAAAAATTTTTGACCCTGACCCATCAATATTGTAAATGGATTAAATATAAGGCTGGCAAATGAACTAAGAGACAGAATGTACATTAATGACAGAATGCTTATAAGAAATACAGAGTTTTCAATGCAGCCAGATTGAAAATAATTGGCTTAGACATTAAAGCAAAGGCTATAATGGATGAGTCAATCTAAAATTAAGACAATTCTTTCAACTTTGAAAAAGTAGTATCTAGTGAGTTTGATTGGTTTTTGAAGTTTCTTAAAGGGGAATAGGCAGAAGTCCAGATCTAAATAAAGTCTAACAATTGAAGCTCAACCAGCTCTCATAAAAGCTCATTTAGATGCCCTTGCTTAGTTTCTTGGGCAAGGCCTGTGTGGCCCTTATCTGAGCAATCCAGATTTTTATTGCCCTGATGGAATTTTCACACACAAAAATCAGCTTTACCCTAAACAGTTTAAACCCCATTGAAGTCTGCAACCTGGACAAATACTGCAGAACACCTCCTATTCATCTTAACTACAAACTGCTAATATCCTTATGAAAAAAGTTAACCACTGTTAGCCACAACCTTGAGATAGGGTTGACCCCCTTAGTCATAACATAGGGCAAAAACAAACAAATATAAATCAAAATCCAGAAACAACATTTTTACAAAAAGAATTCACTGATTTGATTTGATTAAAATATACCAAAAACCAAACTCTACATAATTTTTTTCCTTTTTCTTGACCAGCTTCTTGATTTGGTTGTTAAAAAAGTATTATGATCTTGTCAAAAAAATCTTTTTCGACAGATGAAAGGTGAAATAATTTTTTTCTTGATCAATTCCAAAGCCAAGAAGTGTCAATTTTTAAGACACTTTTTCTGATACATGATTGATCAATCATTGGATTTTTATCATTCGTTTTCACCATCAAATTTTGTAAAAGGCTTCAAATGGTGCTATGAAAATTCGTCGAATAACAATTTGTCGAATCACCGTTTCACCAAAAATTTGTTCCATCGAATCTCCATTTTTACCGAAAATTCATTCCATCAAATTAACGATTCGTTGAAGTACCTAACCTAACCCTGCAGGGCTAACCTAACTGGGGTCAGGGTCGGCTGACCCCAACCCCGACCTTAGAGTTTCGTGTAGTTCGTAGTACTGACTCTAAGGTTGGGGTCGGGGTCGGCCGACCTGAACCCTGATCCCAGTTTGGTTAGCCCCGCAGGGTTAGGTTAGGTCAGGTTAGGTTAGGATAAGTTAGAACCAGAAATTTGGTAAAAACAGAGATTTCGACAATTCGGAAATTTGATGATTCATTTATTTTGACGAACATGAAATTCGACAAATCGTTAATTCAACGAACCGGAAATTCAACGAATCATGATTCGACGGATTTTCATAGCACCTAATGTCTTGGCCTTGTCCAGATAATAAGGAACAATCTCTTCTATGATTTTGTATTTGGAAGTAATACTTTTTATTTCTTATGTAATTAATGTAAAAAGAAATTTTTTGATGCCTTCTCATTTATTCAAAATGAAGTTGACTTTTAAAAAACATGCATAACCTCCTAATTTTAACTTTTTTTCCCTTCGGGTTAAAAAAATCTCTTCATGTCAGGTCAGAAAGTACCCGGGTCAAAGGCGGGTCAGCCTCTTATTTACTGCGGGTCAATAGTAAGCTCGGGTCGGGTCAGGGCCCATCTCTACTACTTGGTGAAATTGTGTGATCATACATTAAAGGCAGACTGCAAGTGATCCTTTGTCTATAAGTAACCCCATGCGGGGGTTGAACCTGAGTTGCTTGGATGGAATTCCGGCTTGTAAACCATTCGACCACCCTGACTCCTTTCTTCTTTATTTAGTCTGATTGCTTCAATGAATTCCAATTTTTAGTTGTTAAGTTTGACTTTTTATTACTAATGTACTTTTATTCTATCAGTGTGATAGTCAGGAAAAGCAATTATTTGAACAGATTATAATGGAATTATTTATTTTGTTCCATGCTTTGCAGCCATTTCTTCAACGAATTTGATGTAGGAACTCATTGCTTCATTTTTTGGCATTCCTTTTCTGGCTAACCATGCTTTGTACTTAGCCTGACCTTTCATGTCAAAAAATCCAGGCTTTTCAATGTTGATGTCACCCACTGTAGCTTGTTTGAAAAGTCCATACAGATTCTAAGAAAGTTTTCTCATAAATTTTAACATAAACATTAAAATAATGATCACAAACAGGCTTTATACCTCTAATTCACTATTGGAAAGCTTTTGGTTCACCTTGTTTTTCATATCATCTGAAGCCTTTTTAGAAAATTAAATTAAATTACTTTTATATAAAAACTAAAAAATTTCTTACTTTCTGGAATCTTTCTTCAAGACTCATTTTTAAAATCTGTTCAAGAAATAAAATCTTCTCTAATGCTTGAAAATCAAAACTTGTCTGATTAGATAATCTTGTTTGAAAGAAATTCTATCAGTAATTGATAATCAGAGGCTTAGACAAATTAGCTATTGTTGTGACAATTCAAATTCAGTTTTTGACTTAAATAAAGCGCATTTGTGAAATTGCCTTTGTCACATATTTTACCTGTTTTAATGCAAGATTGATTCTCACATGAAATAAGCTATCAAAAGTAAAGCTTAAATTGAGCCACTCACAGTGGCAGGTGATAACATAATTTACTGCTATAAGTAAAATATTTTTCAAGCAAATATTGAATTTGAAAAAAAGTAACCATACTCTACATGACAGATTACCGTGTTTTACTAACATAACATTATTTTTGTGATCAGGCAACCTTTCTATTCACATTTGATTCCCGAGCGCTCCTGATTAGTGCGCTCCTGTCTCACATGTCGATAAAAAGGCTTGAGTGTCTTTACATATCAACTAGTTTTTTTATTCGCAAGTGTAAGTTCCTTTTACAGTAGACTGCTTTTCAAGAGTCCAGGGTGAATGCCATGTTGACAGTTGACAGAATGAATATTTCATTAGTGGTCATCTTTTTGATGGATGTTATTTTTCCCCATTCTTAGGCGTAAGATTGTGGTAAATAATTAGACAGTAGATTTAAGTTTAGTATGTAAGTTTCCTTATCCCAAATAAAGTTTTATGAACATTTTACATCAAGCCTTTTTATTTCTTTAAGAAGGAAGGAAGCTCATAAGTCAAGTGTGATAAGATGTGTGAGTATTCTGGGACATCCCTGTTACGTTTACGTAATCGGATCTGAGCCTATCGTATGCGCTCCCAGGAACAGTTTTTTTTGCTTCTTGAATGTCCAGAAAATCAATCATGTCAGACACTTTCAATCCTGGCTGAAAATCAATTTATTTTTTTGTGCATTTTGTGGCATCCCAGGGTCAAAGGTTGCCAGAGGTGTCCACATTTCATTGCACACCTCTGACACTTCCCTGAATTTCTGAAAGCTCTCCAGCACCTAACCCTCACTCGCCTGTAATTATCCTGTACTCTCCTTTACAGTTTTTGAAACCATGGTTTACAATTTTATTTTGATTTAATGGAACTTATAAAAATAACTCACGAAACCTCTTTAGTATCGGGCTCCTCCTTTACTTTTCAAACAAAAAAAATTGCATAAATTCCGTCGATAAATATCTTGTAAAAATTGATCAAAATGAGACACTATATATTTACAGATTAGGTTGACAATATTATTTTGGAAATTTAAGACTGTACCTTTGATTTTCGTTATAAAATTGATGTTTATTAACCAAATTGGATGAAGAATTAAAAAATTGAATCTTAAGAGCAACCAATAATTTCTGAAGATTTCAAAATTGAACTTTTTATTGGACCTGAGATAACCTATGGGGAAAAAAGAACTAAGGTTTGATCCCAGGACCAAGAGCAGGCCGACTTTGTGTGTGTGATGCTTCAGCGTCGGAATGGAGGCAGAGAACGGAGCAGAA
>Ga0194133_10008164_pt1 | contig 12307 bp, 10 predicted proteins | sample TA2KigOf40mmetaG_FD_155448 | JGI IMG/M metagenome (GOLD analysis project Ga0194133, IMG submission 155448) | Freshwater microbial communities from Lake Tanganyika, Tanzania - TA2015055 Kigoma Offshore 40m | ecosystem: Environmental > Aquatic > Freshwater > Lake | place: Tanzania: Lake...
ATGAGCGAGATAATGTTAAAGAAAACCTTTGACAATCGAGAAAAATCTATTCCTTGGCAGATTCGGTGATGAAATAGGAAGTTTTTGGTATTGTCAAAAAGTTCAGCTTTTTCTTAAATTTAAGTAGAAAATGTTGATCAAGTACATTTTTTCATGGTTGGATAAAAGTTTTTATTATGGTATGCTAAAGGAAAACACGGGAAAAAGTTTGCAGTGATGATAAAAATTTTCTGACATATATTTGTACTTGAGTCCCTTGAGAAACATAATTTTTGTAGTAGCTTAGAAGAAAATGAAAGAAGTGAATCTATAAAGAAGAAAAATGAAATTGATTCCTTAATTCTAACAGAATTCAGAACAAATATGCAGCATGAAAAAGCCAACAAAGTTTTTTTAGTTCGAATGAAAATATAAGGTCTTCCTTCGTAGAAGTTTACCTATTTTTTTATGCACATGTTTTCTCTACCAACAGTAACTCGGAGTTAATCTGCATCAAGAGGTTTTTTTATTTCATGAGATTGGCCACATGAGACTCTCTCTTAGCAAGCCAATTTTTTTGTCAAAAAAAATCCCGGAAATGGAATACCTCTGTTCCCATCGTTGAAAACTTTCCCTTGAGCTATTTATTCTTCGGCATTGAATTCATACCGATATGTTATTTTCCAAAATTTCAAATTTAGCCAAAAAAACAGAGGAAGTTGTGAAGTTTATGTCTTTCAAGACTAAGAATAAAAAAATAAGTTTTGCCATCGACTCACTGTGAAAAAATAACTTCGATGCCATTGGGATGAAAATTAAAGAATTGATTTTGGTATGAGAAAAATTTCAGCTTTTTGTAAGAAAATGAATCGAACATTTTGCATCACCAGAACATTGCTACTTTTTAAATGATAAGTCTTAAATATGTCTTTGTTGTCTCGTTTCCACTTTTTACAGTCGCCAATAATAAGTTGGGAAAATACGAGCTAGAAAGATCAAGGCTTTAAATTTACGACTCATAGTCTGTCTAGAAGATTATCGATTTGCTCCTAAAAATGTTCTCACACTCAAAGATAGAAATGGTAAAAGATTGCATGACAGTTTAAAGAAACTGATGAATCGAAATTTCAAAACCTGAAATCATTCATTTTCAACTGATAGATAGGTTGATTGTTTTTTTTGTTTTTTTTTAATTTTTAAAGTGCGCCTTGCAAACTTAATCATTTTAAAGGTACACTAGGTGGTTTATTTATCTTATTTTTTATTTTTTCTTGTTGGTTACCACAGGCGGGAGTCGAACCCGGGTCGCCTGGATATTGGGATGGAAAATCCGGCGAGTAACCAACTCGACCACCCCGACTCCCATGTATCGAAATTTTTTATTTTCTTTTGATATTGATTGATAGAATTACAAAATTTATCCAATTAGATGGTTTATTACCAATCAATACCAATAAATTAAAAGGAAACATTAAAGTCTGATAACTGGAAGACCTTTTTGAAAATGAATCTCCCAAGGGATTAAATTCTCTACATGCAAAAGTAATTCCTAAAAAGTAAATTTAAATAATAACCATGTCAATCCATTTTCATATATTTTTTCAAGTCTATCACCCGAAAAAGTAAAAATGAAACAATTTTTTCCATGAATTTATTTACATCACACCAACGTTTTCAAAACACGCTACAATAAAACTGATTTTTTCATTGTACAATTAATTGAGAGTGATTTGATAATTATCTCTAAAAATGAAGACAGGATAAAACATGAACAAATAAATAACAACTAGATATCCTCTAAATTCATTTCTAATCGTTAATTAAATAAGCTGATAATACTGAAAGCAGAGCCTCCAAATTCTTAATATTGTTTTTGCTAAAAAGAAATGGTCGAGTTTTTGGAGATTGCTGGAGTTTACAAATTGTAGGTAAATGTAATGTAATGTAAGAATGAGTTTTAGTTTGTTCTTTAAAGAAAAGCTCTCATCTATCTATGGTTCGTGGTTCAAATGTGGCTCTCTCAACATCCTGAACTGCAGCAAAAGCCTTCAAAAATGTCCACGCATTTTGGGTCAACTAATTACTGTTTGAAAGAGAAATGAAAACAAAAAATGAACAATATTGATATGAAGAAAAGCATTACAACTTAATATTGTTGCATTATATTTGAACAAGAAAATCGACTAACATTTAACATTTCATGAACCATTTTGGTGATATGAATATACAACAAGAGATTTTTATACTAGAATTTAGTAGTTTGTCTATGAAGTTTAGAAGATCAAATATTTTAACCCTTTAAAAACCATTATGCAACAGAAGCCAAAGTAGAATGCAATTTGATTAGCAGTTACTTTTAGTGCATAATTGTCGTTTTTTCGGCATACAAAAAACTTTAAGTTACGATCTCGTTTAACTCTGGACTCAAATTCTCATCCTGAGAGTGCCCAGACTCAAAGCTTTCACCGTTCTTCAGATCGTCGTCATCGTCGTAACCTTCTGATGGTGACCCAGAGCCACGCTGCAACAATCCGTCGTCCATGTCATCGAGGTCTTCATCAAGATCGTCGTCCAGGTCGTCGTCAAAAGGCGTCCTGCCTCCGAAAAACCCAGGACCAGGAAATGGTGAGCCACCCGCTGCCTGAGCTGCAGCAGCATCTTTACACCACAGCTGACGCATCTCTTCGCGACGCTTTTTCATTAAAGTTTTATACTCGGAAATTCTAAGAAAAAAATAAATTGAGCTTTCCCGAAACATGAAAAATTATTATTTAAATTATAACCTTAATTTTTTGCCGTCGACGATGCAAGTGCGTTTTGGTCTTGGACGGTATCTATAGTCTGGATATTTTTCCATGTGCATTTTTGATAACCTATAAAATGTAGGAATTTAGCGAAAATTCCAAACCAATGCAGCTTTTTTAATCACTATTAACCTGGCCTGTTCTTCATAATACTTTTGTTTGTCTGTATTCGACATGGCTTTCCACCGCGCTCCTGCAAGTATTGAAAAATCATAATGAATTTGATGATGTTTACTTTCGTCACAATCGATCAATAATTTGAGTAGCTTTCACAATCTCCCCTATTTCACCTCATTTTTATGGAGAACGACAACACCAGCACTGTCGTTTAATCCCAAACAACAAGTGAGATCAAACAAGTTTGTTCCTTAATGAAATAAACCTTTTTTGGACGATGCACATTGAATAGAAGATGATCCTCTCTTTATTTGAATAGGCAGTAAGAATATAAGAGCATCACGCCCATTTTTGCACACCCAAATTCGCCTCAAAAGGAAAAAGTGTGGATAACGAAGGTCTATTCAATAAGAACAAAAACGAAAGAGGTGAAAGCAAAATGGAATAAGGAATCAAATCAAAAGAAGCAGCTTGCAAAGATAAGGTATGATTCACATTAAAAAAGAGGCTTATTAATGATTCAATCACTCTATCTTAAAAATAAAAGAAATTGATGCTGACGTTGTCAGAAATGTAGTTTTGTTTACCATTTATCTTAACATCATCAAATAAACACTACTCACATTCATAAACAGATAGAAAAATTAGTTTGAAAAGAAAAAGATTATGTTGAGCTTAAGAAGATTACTCCCTTTTGTAACCATCACAAAGCAGTTTTTGTCTAATTCTTTGCTTGCTGCTTTGATTGGGGAAAGACTATCTACTTGCTTAGTGGTTCAAAAACAAAATATATTAATGTGAAAATCTATCCTGCAAAAGTTCATGTTTTGACTCAAAACTTATTGAAGAATTCTCTTTAATGATTTTGTTCGCTTATTCTGTTGATTTATGCAAGCATCCAGGTAGAGTGTAAAGTAAGTCGATTCACAACAGACTAGCTTTTAGCTACTCCTCATGATTTATGGGCAAGGCTTGAACAATTTTCTCCAACATAGTTTACGGAATAAAAACTTCTTTTTCCACCAAAAATGTTTAAGCCTGCGGCAAATTTATTGTCAAATTTTGTCACGTTTGAGAAAGGGGTTTGTACTAAAAACTGTTAAGTTTTCTGAAATATTTCTCACTATTCTTCAACCTTTTGAACAATGGTTTTAGATTGCACCCTTTGTTTAAAAAATTGGTTTGATGAAAATGTAGCTTTGAAATTTCAATTTAAGCACTTGCTGAAAAAAGTGAAGTTAATTGTATACATCATTTTTCCCTTGTTTTAAGACAGTTTAAGTGGAGCTTTTATAGAAGACTTTTCACGCCGATTGTGAAAGGTGAAACATCTGAGGCAATAAAACAAAGCGTTCAAATTTTCCATTTAAATGAAATGGAATTTTAAGCGGCAGTTGCCCTTTTAAAATTGCATATTTTGAGTCAAACCGAAAAAAATGAGAGGTAACTTTTGAATATGTCATACACTTGGTTTTCACATTTGTCACTTGAATTCAAAAGGTCATTTTATTGAGAATGTTTATATTTTTTTCCATAAAACTCATCTAGGTACTTTCGAGATATAAATTGTGTCTAGCAAAAAAAAGAAAGAATGAAAGCAAGATGGGGGCTCAAATGTTGAACTTTTAGACAAAAAATTTCATAAATCTGGCCAAAACGTCTACCGTGAAGACATAAGCTAAGTAAAATGAAAAATCGACTACACATGTCTGTAATATTTGCTCGTGCCTAAATTTACAGAGAAAATGACAACAGCAGAAAAGATTTTACTATGGCATTAAAAATTGCTCAAAACGACACAAAAACAGTAAAAAGAATCTTTAGTTGAAGGTATTTTTTCAGCAAAATGTGATCTAAGCCAAAAAAAGTAATATTGACGTATGAATATTGAGTATTTTCTTATTGCAAATTCGCAACATTCCTTGCATTTATCTGCTGAAAAAACTTGACCTCTGCACGTCCCCAGACAGACTCTCATCTCCGCTTGTCTTCAAAACTTTATCACAAACAATATAGAATTTCTTGGACGTAGAAAATGTAAAGAAAATTCTAAAAGCATTCCTTTGAAACAAAAAAGTCTAATTTTGGTTTTCAGTAGGTCTTATTGCTGTTGTAGTTATGTAAAATTATTAAATTTAGCGTTTACGACTGCACCAGACCATATTAATAAGTATCGTTTCAGCACCTTATTTGGATATTCAACAAACTTCAGTTTACTCAAAGGATAAGGTTTACCAAAGTATCCAACTGGCAGCAGGAAACGTCTATCAACTACAATAAGTTTCAACTTGGCGCCATCACATTCTAAATCCAAGAAACGCTCAGGAAGTTTTTTTCTAACTTTGCAGGGTGTTTTCATAATTAAATAAACACTACCTCACTTTGACTTTATTGATATCAAGGATTAAATTTTTATGAAACGAAGTTGTTATGATAGGTACTAGACAAAGAAATAGTTTTTACCTTTACCTTCAAATCAATCATTCCCCCATTATGTAGAGTTATCAGGAAATGAGTTTTCTCAACGGCGTCAAAATCAATCACAAGAAAAGAAAATGTCGAACTTTGTTTCATCGTTTGACAAATAATAAAATTAAAACAACAAAATTTTCCACCTTTATACATCTGAGATCTCAAAAACGAATTCAAAAACTTTTAGATTTGACTATATAAGTTTATGTTTTTCTTCTTTCGAAAAGCCATTCGTAAGCTTTGCCAGTCGTGAGGGAAAACAACTTTTTTATTTGACTTGTAATTGTACTAGATGCATTAAATGGACGGCAGAGTAAAAAGGGTGTCTTTTTATACAGAGAATTTAAGAGCTCTTTTATGATATTGAATACCATTTTGACCAAAACTAAATGACTCCACGCAGGATAAAAAAAATAGAGAGGAGTTGCAAAAAAAGCCATCAAATAAAAAAGGTTTGCGCATCTTTTCTTTCCATAGCACTGTAAAACGAAAAAACATGGTGGAAAAGTAATGTGTATTCCTCGTCCGTTTTTTAGTCTTGCTTTTATATCTTTTTCCGATTCTTCTTAACAGTGTGTCTGAACTTTGCCGAATGTCCAGGACAAATCGCCATCGCTATCCATCCCTAATCGTCGTTGTGCTCAATGAGCCATTGTCGAGTACAGTTCTTGTGTGCTAGCTCCATGGATTTACATGGACATGCAGGTTATTTCACACAGAAACATTTCACTGAGGGACAGGAAGGAAATAGGGTCGAGAGATGTGCAAAAAAAACTTTCATTTCTTGTGTAAAAAGTTCTATTGTCCGTCCCTTGGGCGGAACCAGTTCATAATTTATGAACACCAAAAACACCATAGAAATCTTTTAGAGGCGGAAAAGGTTAAGAGACATTTGAAAGCAGGCTGACTTAATTAGAAAGTCCTCTAAAATCCAAGTGCTTGTGTCACTGAGCAACATAATTTTTATCTTTGGTAATACTTGACGGCCTCGATTCAATGGTTCGCCTCAATTTCTTATTTGCAACTGAATGCACGATTATGATTGTTTCCTATTAACAATTCTCAAACGAATAGGATGGGAAGCCATCAAAGATTGAATGAACAAACAAAGGAATAAATTGAAGAAATGAATGTAAAGAGCCGAAATGAACTCTGATCGATGCAAATAGAAAAGAAATATTTTTACTCACAAAGTCGACTTGAATGGCTCATGAGCTTTAAACAATACTTAGAAGAATGTTTTTGGTAAAACCAAACGATAAGTAAGTTCTGTTGCGAAAAATAGGCGTGTCGTATAATTTCCCCCTCAATCGAACATTTTTTACACGAGCCATCATTATTAGTCTTAGATTTGCTTTTGTCCCTTCGGACATTTGACTTCCGAAATAGGGGATGTAAAATTTATAGATTTGGACGCAGTCGAAATAAGAACAGAGGGGGAGGGTTGAGGGCTATTGAAGATATTGTTTGTGAATCATTATCGGAAAAGCATCACTTCTCATACCACGGCATAAAGAAAAAAACTTGTTCATTCATTTCGGAATTGTAAAGAAAGGTCTCTCTCTCTTATCCCTATTGAACAGCGAGAAGAAAATTTATGATCGTCTGGACAGCTACAAAAGAACAAAAAAAGGAAAAATAAATTTTCATACCTAGAATTTTTGAGATATTCGAATTGTGCATATCCGGGCATGCCTTCAATATCTTCCTTCGTTCATCCTTTGCCCAGATCATGAAAGCGTTCATCGGTCGCTTGATGTGGGGTGAAGAGTCTTTGTCTCTTCTTGACTGACGTATGATTTTGGCTCCAAAAAGTTTTGCACCTGATTAAAAATGTTTTGCAAACAGAAACAAAGGTGCTTTCGTGTGGTGCTTACTTCGGTCATCTTGGGAAGCAGAAGACGATGATGACTGCTTGGCTGAAGTTGAGGATCCGTTTCCGGAGTGATTTCTCTCACTTGTGGCAGATGGATGGACAGGTTGAGATGACAAACCAGACATTAAAGATCCACCAATGGGATTTGGACTGCGGTTTAAGGCTGGAAAGTTGTAAAAAGGAAACTCCATCGGGAAACGAAGGTGAGGATCGACACCCACCCCAACACTTGTGCCTCCAAGAAGAGGCGAAAGTTTCGACTGAAATAGATGACATACTCAATATTCCTTAGATAAGGGTTAAAAGATCCAAGAGTTAGTACCTGATCAGAGCGATGTGGGAAGACTGGCAACGTTGAAACCACGTCTGGAAGTTGGGCAGCTTGGCCAGGAAAAGCAGGCCTAAACAAGTGCCGTTTCAAGATTGATCGCTCTCATCAGGGGTCATTTGAAAATTCTTAATAAAACCTTACCTTCCAAGAGACTGTGGTCCATGAAAGAATCCTTTTGTTTTTCTCATCATCTCAAAGGCTAGAGACTCTTCTGGACTCGATGGTCCATTGGTTGTAGCACTTGAGTTTGCCATTCCAGCAGCAAAAGCTGCCATTGTTGCCATCGACATTGGAGGACAAAATGGTGGGGACCCACTTAGTTGGGAAAACGGGTCTCGAGAGATCTCATGGCTCCCCCCGCCGTAACCAAGTTTATCCAGTAAGCCTATCTAAAAAGAGAAAACCCGACCTCTCACCGTCAAAATTTTCATGATAAAACGTTGTGAGCACTACTACCTGGTTATTGTTATCTTCTTTGCGCGGTTTTGTGAGATTTAAAGGAGTTGCCGTTGAAGAGGCCAAAGTTTCTGACATTCTTGAAGAAGGGCATCTCTGCTATGAATAACAGTAGGCAATCTTAAATTTAACGTCTCACAGATTTCCTTGAATATTACCCTCTCACCTGAATTTCATTGTTGTGAGATTCTGAACTCAAAACGGGAAATCGTCCAAGAAACTTTCCGTTAGGAAACAAAGACGTTGAACTTTGGCCCAATGGGTATAACAATGTCCCTGGATGTTGTGGGGACCTGAACATGAAGTAAAGTAGTAAAACTTTACTAGGGTACCTTTGATTTTATATTTTACCTGCTATGAATCTCTGGAGATCCTTTGGACCACATTTCTGCAACATTATTATTTGGCGAGGATTTACGATTGTCACTTGCACTTTCGTCCTTATTCTCTTCACGCTTACCCTAACCAAGAATAAATATTTTAAATAATGGACACAATTTTTATCAATAATAGGTGAAAGCAATATATTATTGTTTTTGTCATTCTTGCAGTTTTGAGGAAGCTTTTCGCCCGCTCTTCACGCTTAATCTTTGAATGGTGATCAGTCTCAAAAACCCATTTGGGCTGACATCGAACACAAAGATGGATAGGAACCAAAATTTTTGTGTGTTAAACAAGAAAGCCTGAGCGATAAAACTTTAAGCATCTAGAAAATTAAAAAGTGAGATCCTGCATGCATTTGTGGACCTCTTTCGGCAATTAACTTATTTTCAAGAATATTTTGTCTAGTTTTCTCCCTAAGGCTGAATGATATAATTAAAGCAAAAAATCTCCCTTCTCTAAAAAAATTTTAAGAGCTAATTGATGCCCAACTGAAAGGGGAAATCAATCTAAATTAATGAAAAAAAACATTTTCTGTATTCTGAAAATCTCAACTTCCTCATTTTCTTTGTTGAAAATTTTGCCTTTTTTATTCAGCTATGAGTTTTGTTGCTGAAACCTTCGACCCCTCTGAAAGTTCTCTCTTGAATCCTGTTGAGTGGTTGAACAATGATACATTATTCAGAGGCAGTGACCAACAACAAACAGTCTAACTGGTTGTTCCCCATTCTCTTAAGAAACATTTTGAAAACTTTATTTTGAACTTTTTTAAGTACCAATGACTCAAAGTTAAACCGTAGAAATGCAGACTAACCACTTGATATGAATAATTCATTGTGGTTCTACGGAACTCGTAGCACGGTAAAAGGTACCTTTAAAGAATGCTGACAAAAAACTCGCAACATTTGACCAACGGGGTGTAATTTTATGATGCAGACAACTTTTTATGAGTCTGCAGCTATTGGATAAAATATGGCATTGTGTGCCATGGGGTTACAGATCCACTTTGGGAGCTATTAAAAAGCGAAAAGTTCTGATGAGAAGAACGAACGGTGAATGAATCCAAAAAGTTTCAGTGTTTCAGATAAAGAAAAAGGAGCACAACTGGGGCCTTTTAATTTGAAACCTTTTAACATTTCCTACGAGAAAAGACGTTTGTTTTTAGATGATCATAAAATGTTGTTTCCCAGAGAAGAAACAGGTCGATCATTCCTTCTTGGTGATGTTTATTGTGGCATTTCCTGCAGTGCAGAATGAGGCCACATTCAATCAAACAAAAAGTTCCCTTCTCTTACCCTCAATCTCTTTCCCCCTATGGTATTTTGAAAAAGGCTCTTTTAGGCTGATGTCACATCACAGAGGAGCTCCGCTTTCTTTTGTGAACGAGGTTGAAAAAAGCAAAGCGAAAGAGGATTCTTTATGTTTTCTCCAGGTTCTGCTACTTCTACAACGGACAAAAAAGAAAGCTAATACTTTTTTCTTTCAAAGCTCACGGTAGCTTAACGCCCAATGAAAGCATATCCCACAGTTGGAATTGCTCTACGAACAATGGGAGGGGAACGGTGAAGGAAACAATGAACATTTCTTCACAATGGGAGGTGGAGCAAATGAAAAAAATCGTGCGAGAACGATGTGAACCGTCATCTGATCAGCAAAATACCGTTGAAAAAACAATGAGGCGACAAATCCGAAATTAAATTTTTTAAACAATGCTACAACACTCACTCCTCCCTTTCACACCTTTTGGTGGTAACTAAGAAATACATTTGAGAGCCTTAAATGCAATTGTAGACTTAAAAAAGAATCGAGAAAAAGTTCATAATTTTGGTGGGGTTGTAATTTCAAACATGCAACATTAGCCTTTCCACACCTTTACAAAGGAAAAGAATAATTTTTCTTTGTTTTCCACCATAATTTAAAACTATTACTGAGATAAATGATCTTGATAACATCGTCTTAAAGAAATATTTCAATCGGCAAAAGAAGATACTTAAGAGAGAGTTCCCCAGTCGACCGACCCATTTGCGAATTGTATTGGGTTGTGAGAGAACTTTGCTCTTTTCGATGTAATTTCAAGGAAGAGAAACATGTTTTTCAAAAGATTCTGTTCAATCATCAAACGAAACACTTTGTCTAACTTAAGTCTTTTATTTAAATTGTCTAGAAGAATGTTTTTTCCATCATCCTTTTCCCACCCTGAATGTTTAGGGGTTGACATATGGTGAAAAAAGCTTTGTGTTAATTATTCTTTGTAAAATAATTTTAAGGTTTATATTTAGAAATGGCAAAGCTTGGGCAACATTTAAAGTTATCTACATGACATTTACATTTTTTGGTTTAAAAATCCTTTAGCTCTAAAAGGTATATACATATATCTAAAATCTTTTTCGTCTGACATGCTGGAAGTTTCAAATTTCAATTGTCTCACGTCGCTTTGTAGTTCAATAGTCAACATGCGAAAAAGTTCCTCCATTGGAACATGTGGTAAAATCGTGGAAAAACAATTGTATAGAAAAATACTCATAAATAACAACGAACTCTTCAAATGTGTTTCGTTTCATGCTAACAGATTTTCAACAGAGTTCAATTTTTGAGCAGAAAAGATTTGTTTTATAAACCAGTGTCTGAAAGAAAATACATATCAGGTACCAGAAAGAGAACACTTCTGAAGAGTTACTTTTTGATAAATGAGTCTGAAAAGAAAGCAAATCAAATCTGTACACCGAAAAGGGTTTCCCTCTTCGGTTCTCCTCTACATACTCTTTTCACAAAGTGAATGAATGTACTTGCCATTATTATATTATGCTGGACCTGATAAGAATTGTATGCTATGCCTACCATACATTATTCATAGCAGCAGCAGTTGGAGGATTCAGAGAGACTCGTCAATGTGACTCCCCAGACATTCACCCTTTTTCGATTTACTTATTTTGCTGCTGTAAACGAAACACAATTGGCGATTTTTGAGGAAACTATGTGTTAACAACAAAGAGTGGTAACAAAAAAAAGAAATAAAGAGGTTCAATAAGAGGATAAAGGTAAGTGGGAAAAGAATGAAGAGTCAACTCATGTGTAGAAAAAAGTTGCGAGGAGGAAAAATATTTGTCTAATTGCTTTTTTGAATGATCGTTGGAAGGTTTTTTTTGTGAAAAAGATAACAAAAGTATCTCATCAAAAATATCGAGAGAAAGAGGTTTAAAAAAGATGTCATCCAACGCCACATAACTCACTTGTTTTGGGCTTTGAAAACTAATACCGTTGAGGGGTGCAAGGATTGTTAGATTAGTTCACCCCAAACAACAGCAGTGATAAGTAGAAACTATCTCATGGGAGGTTAGCCACATGAAAAGTAAGGACGCTTGGGCAGAAATGTTCAGCAGCTTTCAAATAAATCTGATTATCAATTCAAAATGAACCCGTTGTTTAAACTACTTATTGCTAAATATTAAGAATAATTCGAATAGCACATTTTCAAACACAAAAAAGACGATTGGAGTTGGAGATAGATGATGATAAAATCATACGAGTCAACGCAGGGGCGTGCATTTTAAATGGGTGTGCATATGAACCTACAGATCTTCCACTTGAAACAAAATTACTCAGTCATTCTCTTTGTTTTTACCTCTCAAACCAATGTCAAATGCCAATTTCATTTGTCTGAAAACCCTCAATATTTCAACATTGTTTTTATTTTATAACATCTGTGATGCTTTCATTTAAGTAAACCCATAAATTATTCAACTTTCAATCTGCAATAAAATACGCAATGAAAACCATACATTGTTCAACAGTTGAGTCCAATGGATTGACAAAAATCACTTTCTTTTGAATAAAGTATTGTCGAATTTCGACCCGCATGGATTTCACAAATGTTAAAGAGACCTTTTTATT
>Ga0194133_10008165_pt1 | contig 12306 bp, 12 predicted proteins | sample TA2KigOf40mmetaG_FD_155448 | JGI IMG/M metagenome (GOLD analysis project Ga0194133, IMG submission 155448) | Freshwater microbial communities from Lake Tanganyika, Tanzania - TA2015055 Kigoma Offshore 40m | ecosystem: Environmental > Aquatic > Freshwater > Lake | place: Tanzania: Lake...
CATAATAACAGGAATATTAAATCTGTTTTAGGATTAGAGTATTGTAAAAAATTAACTTATCTAAAATTCATGTATTGTGAAGATTCTAATACTCAAAGTATTTTTGAAAACTGTACTAGCTTAAAAGAACTTTATATTACTCATTGTCCCGATGCGATGGATTTTAGTAAATTACAATATACATTAGAGAGACTTACAATTGAATCTTATAAAATAAATCCAATCGGTATAGAAAATTGTAAATTATTGAAATATTTACATATATCTAGTAATCATGAATATGCCTACAAATTAGATAATTTAATCAAATTGGAAGAAATAACAATGTTAGGACTAATGGTTATTACAGGCTTACAAAAATGTATTAATTTAAAAAAAATTAAATTATCTTTAGTTAAATCAAATCAATTAGAAGATAAGAATATATCAGTTTTTAGATTTCTTGAAACAATTGATTTAACTAGTTCTAGCACTGAATTTAAAAATGGAATATCAAATATTCGTTCTGGAGTTCAAAAAATAGGATTTTAAAGTTTTATATATAAAAATAAAAAATTGAATTATATAATATAAGTAAATAAGTATATATTATTATGACTACCTACAAATTAAATAAACTTGATAATGGTAATATATTATTAGAAAAAGTTATAGATAATGATAATCGTGATACTGAAGAAACCATTATAAATATAAAAAATATGTCAGATATAAAAAAATATGATACAAGAAAATCTATTATTGTATCATGTAAAGTAAATCATGATAATTTTTCAAAATTAAAATATAAAGCAATAAAAGAACATATTTATAATTTAATTGACGATGGAACAAAAATTATTAAACATACAAAATTAAATATTAAAACAATAAATAAAACAGATGATGGTTTTATTTATTTGGAAAATTTAGGAATAAGCGTTCAAGGTGTTGATAGTAATAAATGTTTGATAGAAATTGTAAATCAATGTATTGAAAATAAAATTATCTTAGATATGAAAATTAAACTAAGAGATGAAACATTTTTACAATTAAATTTTTAAATATTTATTAACTTCTCTTATCAATTCTTGTTTGCTTATACTTTTCGGACCAACTGTATTATTGAATACAAATTTTATATTTTCTAGAGATTTTATATTATCTTCTATTGTTTTATTATTTGTAAATTTAATAAAATAATGTGATTCTATACTTTTATCTTCTGTTTTACTATATATTTTACCAGAATTTACACCTATTCTTCTAATTGATACATCATGAATTTCTTGTTTTTTAACAAACTTAAAATTTATAGGTTCTATTTTATCTGGCATTATTCTTTCTATATTCTTCTTTTGCCATATTTGGAATATACAAGGGACATCACAATTTTTACCATTCACAATAAATGAATTTTCTGGAATATCATTTTCATATTCTAAATGGAAAAATTTGTCAAATTTAGCTTTATAAAAATCTTTTCTAAATGATTTTGGTAAAATAAATGATATTGTATCCGCAAAACTACAGCATTTTTTTATAAACTGTATTGCCAATGACGATTGACGACCAAAAGGAGGATTACCAATAATATGTACCTTATTATATGGTTTTATTATTTCTTCAACATCTAATAATAAAAAATCCTGCTTTACTATTTCTTTATTTTCTGGTAATAAATCATAAAATTTATAATTCTTAGATAGTTCCTTAATAATTTTAATGAAAGAACCATTACCAGCACTAGGTTCAATTATTAAATCATTTTCGCCTATATTTATATATTTCTGTATATGAACTTTACAATCCATAACTATTTCTGGATTAGTATAATATTTATCAATTGTATCTCGTTTTAATCCTGTATTTTGTATAATAACTATATTTTTTTTATTCATTAGTAATTTATTTTACTATTTTATTTTTATAAAAATTTATTATATAAATTATTCATCCAATAACATTAAGGCCATCGCAGAATAATTATGTAAATCAATCAATGTATCTCTAATTCCTTCATCATTTACTAGATTTACTCCATTTTTAGTTATTGACATGGAACGCTGTAATTTATCTTCAATTCTCATCAAAACACCAATAACACCATATTTAGCAAAAGCATCACCATAATCAGTATTTTTTCTAGTAAATAATTCCAACGCTTCTGTATGGATTTTTTTCATTTGGTCTACCCTGTTATTTTTGATAGATTCTACACTGTTATTTTTGATAGATTCTACACTGTTAGTATTCATATTTCTAATATATTTAATAATAATTATATTATTAAATAAAATCAATTTTTCAGTTTCACTCCAAAAAAATTATCCTTTTCAGTATATCTATATGCTTGGTATTCATCTATCAGTACTTTATCATCATAACCTAATTTTTTAAGGAAAGCTATAATTTTATTTCTTTTGTTTTCTTCCATATCATTCCATTCTTCATCTATCTTTTCTTTATATTCTTTATCCAAATAATATTTAGCATGTAATCTTTCATGTTGTATGGATTTTGAATTATAAACACCTATAACATATTCTATTTTATTCTTTTTAACAAAGTCATAGATGCTATCTGTTTTTTCAATAAAAGAAGCAGGAAAGTTATGTCCTTCCGCAGCAATTCCTAAACCTTCATATCGTTCGGATATTTTACATAATTCATTATTCATTGCTATTTTATTACTATATCTTATAATTAGCAATCTTGGATCTGTTTTATCTATTTCATAAACCATTATTATATTATTAACTAATTATATATTTATCAATTTTTATCTTTTATATTATAAAATTATTTAATCTAAGTATATTTATATGAATCATATTACTAATGAAAATTTTTTACAAAAAAAATATTTAAAATATAAATCTAAATATTTATATTATAAAAATAATTTAATTGGTGGTGATCCACGAGAAGAAATTATAAAACAAATATATTCTCTTCTTAGAATTAATTCTGATAGAATTATACAATCATTTTTAATTGGAAGGCTTCGTGTAGAACCATTTAGTATTCCATATACTGATAAAGATCAAACTATAATTGATGATATAAAAAATAGAGTTAATCCATTATTGACTAAACAACTTCAAGATTGGTCTGTAGATTCACGAGCCAGATTTGATTTACATTTATCAGTAAGTGATACACACATAGAAGTAAATTTAGAAATAATACCTCTATTTGGTTGTTTGATATTAGAAGATAGAACTGGACAAAAAAGAATAATTAAATCAGATGATTGTATAATATTAGAAGAAAAATTAAGATTATCACCCGAAGGATCTACATATGAAAATTTGGGCAACTTATTAAGAGGACATTTTACACATAATCCTAGTTTAGTAGAAACTCGTGTAGTTAGTGAAGATGAATATAATTTTATTGATATTCTTAATAGTAGAGATTTAGAAACATTAAGAATTATGAAAGGTTTTACAACTAAATAAATGAGCTTTTTTGCTTAATAAAATTAATTAGTTTTTACCTATTTCAACATGAATTAATCCATCTTTTACTAAATCTTCTTGTTTATAATTATTTTTAAGCATTTTACCTTCTCCTTCAATAATTATGTCATAATTATTTATATTTTCTTTTGTAATATTATTTTTTTGAACATAACTATCTATATCAACCTTAAAATTAACTCTTGTTATAGCACATCTCTTACAATCAATAATATTTCTATTTACACCAAAGTGAAACGAAGATCCAGCATAATGTTTTTCTTTATTTATTTTTTTATTTTTTGGAACTAAATAAACATTAATTGTTACAGATTCCATTGGAATAGGAATTTCAATTAATTCAATAAAAGATACAGTAGGTTGTTCTGGTTGTGCTTGAATAATATCATATGTAAATGGATATCTATCTAGATTTAACATATTTTTTAATAACATATATTTAAATTTTTGATTTGTCCATCCATATTTATACTTATTATAATCTTTACTATAAATACCAGTATGAAAAAATGGAGCTTGTGTTGCCATATATGTTTCTTTTTTAATTTTTTTAGGATAAATAGATTTCTTAAACTGATTAGTATTATTATACATCCATGTATAAAAAAATCTATCCATATTACAATGATGTAGCCAAAATAATGGATCAAAAGCAGATATACTAATATCACTCATATTACCATTTTCTCCACCAATAATATTGTGAAGCGAATTATGAGGTGTTTCTAATGGAGTATATTCTGTAATTAAACCTGATTTAACGTATGATACTGGATGAGAACTAAACTTTTCGTATGATGATGCATATAATGTATTATTTAGTTGTTTCTTAATAACATCTAGTTTCATTTTATCTTCTGATGTTTTTGGATTAAGAAAACCATTACGAGTTGTTTTTGTTTTAACATTATCTTTGTAATAATAAGCACTTGCTAATGGATTATCTATAGTAATATCATTATTTTCATATTTTATTGTAATTTTTTCAAGATTTAGAAAGCTAAAATCAACTGTATAATCAGTTAAATCAAGATATGGTAAAGTTATGTATTCTTTATTAGTTGAATTATTATATTTATTTAACAATAATTCAAATTGATAAATATATGGAGTGTGCCACGCAATAAAAGAATATACACTATGCTTACAATAAAATGGTTCATTTGTTTTACCAATAGCTGTTACAATATCTGGATCTGTCGGACATAATACTTTTTTATCATCTGGACGAAATGTATCACCATGAATTCCACAAATTCTATACCAATCACTCGATTCTTCTAAATTTTTTAATGCCATTATAAAAATGCCAAACTTTACATGATGGTTATTTTTTAGATCAATAATGTTAAGACGTTTGTGTTTTTCAATAATCATAGATATTTTTATATATAATATTATAATTACATATTTTTATATTATTTATATAATAAAATTATTTGATAAAGCAGTTGTAAAAGAAAAAGATATTTCGGAAAAAAGAAATCTAAAACTAGCAAATAATAAAATTAATTTATATATTGAATCTGGTTATTCTTTACTTCCAGATAATAAATTTCATTATTATTTTCTAAATTATAATTTTTATTAAGTTCATATTTAGTATTAAATAATTTTTTACGAACATATAAATCTATATTTACATATTTCATTATTTATAAATAGATAGAATATATTTTAGTTCAATATAAAGAATAAATAATATATAAAAGTAATACTATGACAAATTTAGAAATATTTTTAGATGAATATAATAATAAAGAAATTAATTTTAATTTTACAAATAAATATAAAACCTTTGGATATGAAGATGAAGAATTATTTGATATTGATTTAGATTTTATGTTAAAAAATTTGTATAATATAGTAATAGTAGATAATAGAAAAAGAAGATTACATCAAACAGAATTTAGAGAGCAAATACTTAATAAGTATAATAGAACTTGTATTATTACAGGAATAAATTGTGAAACAGAATTAACAGCTTGTCATATAATTCCAATTTCTGAAGATGAGAATTATGATATTGACAATGGATTATTATTAGTTGAAAATTTACATAAAACATTTGACAAATATCTATGGTCTATAAATCCAAAAACAAAGCAAATTATTGTTAAAGAAAATATAGGTAATTCTACAATTACACAATATAATAATAAGTTTCTTGAAATAGATATATCACCACAAATGTATTATAATTTGTTAAATCATTATAATAAATTTTTAGATAAAAACATGTAAAAATTGAATATAATTATATATGTTTATAATTATATAATTATACTAAAAACTATAATGGTAATATACGAAGATATTAAGAAAGAATTAGAATATCTACAACAGATAAAATTAGAATGTAAAATAATTCCGAATGGTTATCTAAAAAGATTAATTGATAATTTTATTATAACTGAAGAAATAGGTGAATTAGTAAAAGAGGATTTAGAATTATTTATTAGATGTATAGAATATTACAAAAAGAAATTTAATAAATTTATTATTGAAAATAGTGATATTAATTTTAATGAGTTAAACTTTTTAGAATTATTTATATTTAACGATTCTAATGAAAAGAAACAAAAATATAATAGATTTACTGAAATTATTATTCCTTGGTTAAAACAAGATTTTTTTCATGATTTGTATCAAAAGAATAATTTTGTTAGTAATGAAGATATTATATCAGCAAAAAATCAATCTAATAATACTATTACAAATTTTGTACCTAGAATAAACCAAAAAGATGCTTTTGATAAATTAGAGAAATATGGATTGGTTACTGGTATTCATTGTCAAGCAACTGGTTGTGGTAAAACAAATATTATATTAAAATATATTGGTTATACATCTAATCTAGTAGATGCCCTAAAAGTGTCATCGCCTAAAAAAAGAAATTGTAAAATAATTCTATTTACTGAAAGAGTAAGTATCTTAAAAGATTTATTTGATTTTAAAAACGGTGATTTAGTGCCAGATACTAAAAAGTTTGAAGAATGGAAAAAATCAGGATTATGCGATCTAACTAATTTCAATATTATAAATAGAGTAACAGTTAAAAGTAAAGACTGGCATGAAGAATTAAAAAAATCAACTAAACCAACTCTATTAGTTATTAACAGAGCTTATTTAACATTGGATAAATTATATAAATCATTTACTAAAAATGATATTGATTTAATTTTACATGATGAATGTCATAATACTTCTAGTCTACAATGTCATGATTTTTTAACATATTGTAAATCTCTAACAATTCCTATTGTTGGTTTCAGTGCTACACCTGTTAGAAGTGGTAAGAATGATAAAGATAAATTATTAGAAATTTATGCTTGTAAAGATGATAAGACTAAATTAAATTTAATTACTGATTACAATATGATATATGCTATATCTAATAAACTAATATTACCACCTGAATTTTTTTGGTATCAAATAGAAAAATATTATACAGATGATACAAAAGAAAATAAAAAGAAAGATAAAAAAGTAGAAAAAGAATTGGTAACACAAGAAGAATTAGGTTCTGTGTTGGAATTATTAAATTCTGTAGTTCCTCTATTGGTAAATAAAAAAATTATTGCATGGTGTGGAACTATATCATTAGCTAAAAAATGGAAAGAATTATTTGAAAACAATTACAAACAAAGAGTTAATTTAAGAGATTTCACATTTGGACTAGATACATCACAAAGTAAGTCTGAGGATTATGAAAAATTTAAAACTTTAGAAGGTAAAAGTATATTATTTTGTGCCAATAAACATAGAGAAGGTTCTGATATTAATTTATTAGATTGTTGTATGTTTATTGATAAAGTTAAAGATAGAGGAGCAATACCTTTTATTCAATCTATTGGAAGAGTTTTAAGATTACCAAAAGAAACAGAAGAGAATAAAGATAAACCGCTTAAAAAGATGGGTGTTATAATTGATGGTTATGTTAAAGAAAGTAATAATTATGATAAAGAATTTATTGAAAAAATTATTGGATATTATATTGCATTACAAAATTTAACAGGAATTGAAATATATAATGAGGAAACTAAAGAAACTGATAAAACTGTAGCATTTAGAAGAGCGATGGATTTAATTAAATTTGATAAAATTAAACAAGAAATTAAATTCAAGTTAGGAACTGAAAGAATTAAAATTCATTGTAATAAACTGGAATGGATGAGTATATCAAAACATTTTGAAAAGTTTCTACAACAAAAGATTAAAATATCTAATGATGAAAAATTTAAAATTATTGTTGATAAATTAAAAAAAACGAATCAATTTACAATTGATTGTGATTTTTGGAGTGTTTATGATAGTTTGGATAAAAGTATATTTTCAACACGTGAAGAATTTTACAATGAATATAAAGAAATATTTGATAAGCATACTTGGTTTGAAATATTAGGATATGATACTAGTTGTTATTATAAAACAATTAATGAATGTAAAAATGCGATTAAAATATTTAATAAAAATGATAAAATCACAAATAAAAATTATTTATTATTTAGACAATTAGATAATAAACTTCCTCCTAATCCAGAAGAATATTTTAAAAAAAATAATTTTAAAGATATTGATAAAGAATTTAATAATTATCAAAAAGATAAAAATATTAATTTTATATAAAATTAAAAACAATAATAAAAATTGATTTAGATATATAATAAAATTATTATATATAAATATTAAATGTCATCGCAAATAACTAAAGAAGATTTATTAAATTTTACTCATCAATTACATAATAAATTACGAGGTGCAAAAGGTATTAAATTAACTGGATTACCTGCACTTAATGAAATAGAAAATATATTATTCTTTAGATTTATGGAAGAAAGAACTGAAATTAAAGATATTCCTAATGAAATTAAATTTACTAAAATATGTGAAAAATATGCTACTGATGAAAAATTAAAAGAAGATTTAAAAATACCAATTCTTAAGGATAGAAATAGTTATAAATTATGGAGTGAATTTTATGATGCATCTGATCCAGATAATGTTTGTATTTTACAACAATATTTTAATAATGAAACTATAAAAAAATATATTCAAAGTTCCGTTCAAAAAGTTTCAGCATTTACTGAAAGTAAAAGAGTTGCAGTTGCTCCTACCATACAACTACTATTTAATATGGTATATAATAAATTTAAAAATATTACTTTTGATTCAAAATTTTATGATATGTTTGGCACGGCTCATGAAGAATTTAAAACAAATGAACATGGTAATGGTGGTAAGCATACAGGACAACATTTTACACCAATGGATATAAAAAAATTAGTAGTTGATGAATTAGATGTTAAATCAAAAGAAATTTATTATGAACCATGTGCAGGAACAGGTGGTTTTATTCATACTGTTGATAAATATGTTAGAGAAAAAGAAGGTGTTAATGCTTCAAAAAAATTTAAAAATAACATATATGCAAATGAATGTAATCCTGAAATGATTAAACCATTAATGATAAATATGCTTTTACATGATATTCCTGTTAATAATATACATGAAAATGATTCTTTATGTAATGAAAATATTATATCAATGAAAGAAAAGGCAGATGTTATTGGAACAAATTATCCATTTGGTATGTCAAATGAAATTAATTTAAGTGATTATACTGATAAAACTTATTGGAATTGTCTTGTTAGAGGAAAGAATATAATTAAAAATTCAACTGGACAATTTATATTACACATTTATAACTCACTTAAACAAAATGGAAGAACAGGCTTTGTTTCAGATAGAGGTATATTAAATAATGGTGATGATAAAACATGGGAAGGTGATGTGCGTAAGTTTATGGTTGAAAATACAAACTTGTATAAAATTTGGTTTTTACCTACAGGAGTTTTCCCATATACATCTTTTTCAACTTGTGTTATTTTCTTTAAAAAAGGAGAAAAAACTAAAGAAGTTAAAATATATGATGGTAAATTTAAAGATGATAAAAATAAAACTGGTCTATATATTGAAGATAAACCTGTTAAAATATTCACAATTGATGAATTAAAAAAAAATGGATACTGTTTTAAAATAGATGATGATAAAGATGAAGAAGTTAAAGATGGTTGGGTTAAACTTGGAGATATTGTTAAGTTTGATATTGGAGGAACTCCATCAACAAAAAATTCTAATTATTGGAATGGAACTAATAAATGGGTAAGTGTCGCTGAATTAAATAATAATATTATTTATGATACAGAAAAAAAAATAACTGAAGATGGAATTAAAAATAGTTCAGTAAAAAAAATAGAAGTTGGTTCTACTATGATGTCGTTTAAATTAAGTATTGGTAAATTTGCTCAAGCAGGATGTAGTATGTATTGTAATGAAGCAATTATGTTTTTTAAACATAATAACTTAATAACACATAAATATATAACTTATTATCTAAAATTTACTATATTACAACAATCAAAAAAACTTACTAATGGGAATATAGGTAATGGTTCTTTAAATAAAGAATCAATAAAAAAATTACAAATTCCTATACTTCCATTAGTACATCAAGAAGAAATTGTAAGTTTATTAGATACACAATTTGAACTATATGATATGAATCTATTATCTAAAATTTCAAATGATATTCCATTATTTACATTTTTACTTAAAAAAGAATATGAACTTTTTGAAGATGCTTTGCATCTTATTTATAGAAAAATTGAATTAGATGCTTTACATAAAAAAATGGAAAAAGATAAAAAAGCAGTATTTGATATTAGAGTAAGAACTATTAAAAGTGAAAAAATAAAACTTGGTGATATTTGTGAGTTTAAAAGAGGTAAATCCTTACCAAAAGATAAAATAATACATGGAAAGTATCCTGTAATTACTGGATGTAGTGAAATAAAATATCATCATGATCAAACTAATATTAATGGTATTGATTTTGTGTTTTTAATTAGAGTTGGTTCAGCTGGTCAAGTTTTATTATGTAATACTGAATGTTATTTAACAGATTTAACTTATGGTTTAAAGTGTAAAAATATAATTTTAAAATATTACTTATATAACTATCTAAGATACAATGAAAATAAAATTAAAAAAATAATTCAAACAAATGGACCACCAAATATAAATAGTAATGATTTAAAAAATCTTATAATCCTCGTTCCTTCTCTTGAAGACCAAGAAAAAATTATTAAAGATATAGAAAAAATAGAATCAGAACAATCATCTTATGCTGAATATGCTAAATTAATACAAGTTCAAATTGATTCATTAAACCAACTTGTTAAAAATATTACAGAAAATATTAGTATGGATGATAACAATCAGTCTGTTTTGAATGATGAATTTGATTTAGATGATGATGATAATAAAAAAAGTGATGATATTTCTGAAGAAGAAATAGATTCACAAGAAGAAGACATTAAACATAATATTGTATCTATAAACAATATTGATTATATAGAAGAAAACGGTAATTATTATTCAATAGATTCTAAAGGACAAAAAGATTATTTATGTTATACAACTGATGATAATGGAAAAATTAAAAAACATAAGCATAAGAATATTATAATTAAAGAACCTTTAGAGATGATGTTGGCACCAACAAGTGGTAGAATGAAAAAATCATTAGAAAAATAAACTTAATAAATAGGAATCATATACAATAATTCATTTTTAGATAATTGTGTATTACCAATGATATTTTTTATAAATGTAATAGTTTCTGGCTTACATAATGAATTATATATAATTTTAAGATCATCTATTTTTCCTGTTATTACATTTACATGGTTTTCAAATAAATAGCTTCCATTATCAATTTCTTCTACTAGCACTGGTTTTAATGATATTTCTTTTATGCCTATAATAATATTCCTACATATATAGGAATATTATTTTATATATAGATATATATATATATATATATGATTACATTACAATCTTTCCTTAAAAAATACTCAAGTATTGCAAATACATTTATAGATGATTTTTTTTCATTATATACATCAGAAACTACTTTTAATGATTTAGTTATAAATTTTGATAATCTGGTTAAATGGTTAAATATAAGAAAAGATAATCTTAAAAAAACTCTAATTTCTAGTTATATAAAAAATATAGATTATAAAATAAAAAAAGTTGCATCTAAAACAGCAGGAAAACCACGTGAAGAAATTATGATTACTGCTGATTGTTGCAAAAGATTATGTATGTTATCTAAAACAAAAAAAGCTGAAGAAGTTAGAACTTATTTTATTGAAGTTGAAAAATTAATGAATAAATACAAAGATTATATAATTGAAGCATTAAATAAAAAAGTTGGTATTTTAGAAAATAATCAAAAAAAAATACCAGATTATAAAGGTGGTGTAATTTATATACTTAAGACAGATAAAGATATAGTTGATTTATATAAAATTGGAAAAACACAAAAATTTAAAGAAAGATTAAGAACACATAATACTACACATATTGATAATGTTGATGTAGTCCATATTTATCCTACAAAATATATAGATGAAGTAGAGAAATGTTTAAAAAATATATTATCAACAAGACAATATAGAAAAAGAAAAGAATTTTATCAAATAGATTTAGATGTTCTTAAAGAACTAATTTCTACTTGTGATAGTATGAGTTTAAAAGTTAGAAAATCAAATAAAAATATTAGACAAGATGGTGAATTTTTTTTAATGCTAGATAAAAATGAATAAATTTTTTATTCTTATCCATTTTAACAAAAACTTAATAAACAGGAATCATATACAATAATTCATTTTTAGATAATTGTGTATTACCAATGATATTTTTTATAAATGTAATAGTTTCTGGCTTACATAATGAATTATATATAATTTTAAGATCATCTATTTTTCCTGTT
>Ga0194133_10008167_pt1 | contig 12304 bp, 13 predicted proteins | sample TA2KigOf40mmetaG_FD_155448 | JGI IMG/M metagenome (GOLD analysis project Ga0194133, IMG submission 155448) | Freshwater microbial communities from Lake Tanganyika, Tanzania - TA2015055 Kigoma Offshore 40m | ecosystem: Environmental > Aquatic > Freshwater > Lake | place: Tanzania: Lake...
CGAGAACGTTCTGCAACACGGCACGGGAGCGATTAACGTGGATGGGTGCAGGGTCGGGCATAGCGAGCCGATAAAGCCTAAAAAAGCGCAGATTTGTGGCAATAAGGTCTATGGACAAAGCGGACGGCATGAGGACACGACCGAACTTAAAGCAACTGGCCGCTGGCCCGCCAACTTCATCCACGATGGCAGCGATGAGGTGGTGGGGTTGTTGAACGAGGCCGCTCGCTTCTTCTACTGCGCCAAGGCGAGCAAAGCGGATAGGGATGCGGGATGCGAGGGGTTGGAGGCAAAGCGAACAGCCAAACTTGCTGGCGCAAATAACGACAGGACGGACCTCGACCCAGTGAGTGAGCGGTTTCGAACATCGCCAAGCCGCAACCACCACCCCACCGTCAAGCCCACCGACCTGATGCGATACCTCTGCCGCCTCGTCACCCCACCCAACGGCATCGTCCTTGACCCATTCAACGGGTCAGGCTCAACAGGGTGTGCCGCAATGCTGGAAGGCTTCCAATACATCGGAATAGAACGAGAGGCCGAGTATATTGCCATCTCCGAGAAACGCATCCAAGCCCGCACAAAGCAACCCAAGCAACTGACCCTCCTATGACGCAGGAAGAATACCTCACCGCTCAAAAGCACCGCCATTATTGGGAGCAATACCAAGCCCACCTGTATATGCGCCTATCCCCCGAAGCGGTTCACGACCTGCAAACCATACTCGTAGCCCACGGCAGACCCAATACAAATTGGTGGTGTGCCGATTGCGTAAAATCTGCCCTCTCCTACATTTACCAAGAGGCAGACACCTTTGCCCAAGACAATCAAGACACCGTCACCCATGCCCTTACCAACCCCGCAAAGCAATGAAACCAGCGACCAATTCCTTGGCCGTTGTATGTCCAACGCAAATACCATGGCAGAGTTTCCCGATGCCCAGCAACGGTTGGCAGTGTGCAGCAACCTGTATGCTAACCACAAGCGTCAAGCGTTTGAATCTTATGCCGACTATGGCGAAGGGGTACGCAACAACGCCAAGCGTGGCATTGAACTCAACGAGCGTAATGGCAACAAATGTGCGACAACCATTGGCCGCCGCCGTGCAGCCGATATTAGTGACGGCAGGGCGTTATCGGTGCAAACCATCAAGAGGATGTATTCCTATCTCAGCCGAGCTGAGACGTACTACGACAACGCTGACTCAACTTCCGACTGCGGCTACATCAGCTACCTCCTTTGGGGTGGCAAGGCAGCCCTTGGCTGGAGCAGGAACAAACTACGAGAACTTGGCGAACTCAACGAAGGCTGACTCCGAAGCCCAAAAGCAAGCCCGCATGGATTCGCTTATGATGGTGATTTCCACACTCTGCGACTGCATTGATGCGGTCGATGAATCCAATGCTCCCAACGGGTATGCGGTCAAAATGAAGATTGTGGACAAGATTGACCAACTGATTGACAAAATTGAATACTAATGCCAGCAGGTAGGCCGAGAACATTCAAGACACCCGAAGACCTTTGGGATGAGTTTATGGAATACTCCGATAAAACCAAGGAGCATCCCATTCTTGTCAAGGATTGGATTGGGCCAAAAGCCGTGCAGGTCTATCGGGAAAAAGAAGCACCTTTGACCATGGAGGGGTTTCGCCTACACCTTTGGGATAAGGGAATTGCTGATGGAGGCAAGGAGTATTTTCTTAATCGGACGGGAACATATCAAGAATTTACCACCGTCTGCTCACGCATAAAGGAATCGATACGAGCCGACCAAATCAAAGGCGGCATGGCGGGCATCTACAACCCATCAATCACGCAACGGTTGAACGGATTGGTCGAGAAGCAGGAAACCAGCATCCACATTGAGCAACCCCTGTTCGGGGATGGAGTTTAAGTACACCACAGCCATCAAGAAAATTCGGGCGATGTCTGCCCGGAAAAAGGTCATCCAAGGCGGCACGTCTGCGTCAAAGACCTTTGGCATCCTTGCAATTCTTATCGACCACGCCGCCAAGCATGGCAAGTCCGAGATTTCGGTGGTGAGCGAATCCGTGCCTCACCTTCGCAGGGGAGCGATTAAGGACTTCGCCAAGATTATGCAATGGACGGGCCGTTGGGTTCCTGACCGTTGGAACAAAACGCTCCTGCAGTACAACTTCGCCAACGGCAGCACCATCGAGTTTTTCTCTGCTGATTCCGAGGCTCGCCTGCGTGGGGCAAGGCGGCAAATCCTGTACATCAATGAGGCCAACAACATCGACTTCGATTCCTACTACCAGCTTGCAATCCGCACATCGCAGGAGATATACATCGACTTTAACCCGACCCACGAATTTTGGGCGCACACCGAAGTCCTACCCGAAACCGATGCGGAGTTCCTCATCCTCACTTATCAGGACAACGAAGCCCTGCCCGATACGATTCGCATTGACATTGAACGCAACCAAGCCAAGGCAGAGCATTCCGCTTATTGGGCCAACTGGTGGAAGGTGTACGGCCTCGGTCAAGTGGGAACGCTACAGGGTGCCATATACGGCGACTTCTCGGTGGTTGATGGCATAGACCCATCCACGATGAAATTTGTCGCCTACGGCCTTGACTGGGGCTTTAGCAGCGACCCTACGGCATTGGTCGCCGTGTACCGCAGGGGCGATGACCTGTATGTCCATGAACTCCTGTACAACAGGGGCCTGACCAACTCCGACATCGCAGGCAAACTCAAAGAGTTCGGCATTACCCGTGCTTGGGAGATTGTGGCCGATAGTGCAGAACCCAAGAGCATCGAGGAGATATACCGGCTTGGCTTTAACATCAAGCCAGCGAGCAAAGGCCCTGATTCAATCAGGCAGGGTATTGACGTGGTAAAGCGTTTCAACCTCCACGTCACCAAGGACAGTACAAACCTTATCAAAGAATTACGCTCCTACACATGGGCCACCGACAAGGATGGCAAGGACACGGGCGTGCCTATCGATTCGTTTAACCACGCCTGCGATGCCCTGCGATATGTGGCCCTCAACAAATTGGCCGTAAGCAATTCGGGGAAGTATTTGGTTGTGTAACTTTGCCCTCATGAAACTCGTCCACTACTATCACATATACTGCGGAGGGGGAGGGCAATGGCAACTCATCCTCAACCAGCACATGATGGCACTCTGCAACTACGGGTTGATAGAGCAACTGGATGAGATTCGGGTCGGCATCGTTGGTCCGCCTGACCAGCGCAAAGCCGTGAAGGAAATCTTGGAAGGGTCGCTCATCGCCCCCAAGGTCAAGGTGGTGGTGACTCGCACCAATGCCTACGAGCAGGCCACCCTCACCGAGATGTACCGGGCAAGCCAAGACGAGGATGCGGCCTACCTCTACGCTCACACCAAGGGCAGTTCCGACCCATCCCTAATAAACCAACTTTGGTGCAGGTCGATGATATTCTTTAACGTGGTGGCATGGGAGCGAGCCATCGCAGAACTGGAGAACGTGGATGCTGTGGGAGCGTATTGGCTGACCAAGGAGGAGTTCCCGCAAATTGCAGACCACAACAACCCCGATGGCTACCCTTACTTTGCTGGCACGTTTTGGTGGGCCAAATCGAGCCACATCCGCAAACTTGGCGAGCCGATTCGTGAACACCGATGGCAGGCAGAGCATTGGATTGGCAAGGCCGAAGGGATGACCGTTTACAATGCCTGCAAGGGATGGCCTGCGCCTGATAAATTTGTCGTTACGTTTTAGCCATGGAACTTGTTGTCGCCCGATACAACGAAGACCTTGATTGGCTTGACGGCTTGCAATGCCAAGTCAAAATCTACAACAAGGGCGAAGATTGCGGCAGACCTTGCGAGCATTTGCCCAACATCGGCAGAGAATCGCATACCTACTTGCACCACATTATCAGCAATTACGCTGACCTTGCCGATGTGACCGTGTTTGCACAAGCAGACCCGTTTCCGCATTGTGCCGATTTTGTCGATAAGGTCAATCTAATTATTGACGAAGGTTTGGATGAGCCATTTCGAAACCTGTCTAACTGGGTGCTGCAAATTCAAGGGCTAAAATGCAACGCATGGCCATACCATTGCTGGCCCAATCTTGTTCCTGAGGTTGTCCACGCTTTGCTTGGCGAGGACTTCAACCGCAACATCTACTTTGGTGCAGGCGCAATCTTTGCAGTAAGCAAGAAAGCAATCCACCAGCATCCGCTTTCATTTTACAAAAAAGCCATTCAGTTTTTCACCAATGGCGAACCCGACACTGGATGCCGTGGGTATGGACACGCATTTGAACGGCTTTGGCCGACAATCTTTGGCGACTAATGTTTGACTTTATGATTGTCGGTTCAGGATTCTTCGGTGCTATTTGCGCCAAGCACCTGCACGACCAAGGCAAGTCGGTGGTGGTGGTGGAGAAACGCAACCACATCGGAGGGAATTGCTACACCGAGCAAAGGGATGGCATCAATATCCACACTTACGGCCCGCACATCTTTCACACTAACAACCCAACCGTTTGGGCTTGGATAAATCAGTACGCAGAATTTAAACCGTTCCGCTTGCAGGTCATGGCCACGGCACAAGGCGAGGTCTATTCTTTGCCGTTCTCGATGTTCACGTTTGAGAAAGCATACAACGCACGAACGCCGAAGGAAGCAAAGTATCACATCGCCAAAAACTCTCAATTCATCACAGGCGAGGAAAACTTGGAAACCGCTGCAATCAAGAAGGTCGGTGGCAAGGTGTACGAATTGCTGATAAAGGACTACACCGAAAAGCAGTGGATGAGGGAGGCAAGCACGCTGCCAGCAAGCATTGTCCAGCGTCTGCCTGTTCGCTTTACCTACGATACCAACTATTTCAACGACACCTTCCAAGGCATTCCCGTTGGAGGTTATACGCAGATTTTTGAGAAACTATTGGACGGCATTCCTGTAATGCTTGAAACCGATTTCTTTACAGCCGCTTTGCCCGAATACAAAACCCTAATCTATACTGGGCCGATAGATAAGTTTTTCCGCTACAAGCACGGCCCACTGGAATACAAGACCGTCATCCACAAACATCGCTATTACCCAAGCGAGAACGTACAGGGTTGTCCAGTAATGAATTACTGCGACAAGTCAATTCCTTACACCCGAACTATTGAACACAAGCATTTTGAAGGCGTGCAGACGGAAGGCTCTTGGGTTAGCACGGAGTTTCCCACGCCTTACATTGCAGAGCAGACCGACCCCTACTATCCCGTCAACGATGAGCGAAACAACGCAATTTATCGAGCATACAAGGCTTTGGCCGACTCCTTGCCCAATGTTTACTTTGGAGGCAGGCTTGCGGAATATAAATACTATGACATGCACCAAGTCATTGAATCGGCTCTTAATTTTTGCAAAACCAAACTATGAAACTGCAAGACCTTACTATCGACCAATTCCAACGGATAGCCGCCTTGGAGTTTTCGCCTGCCCTAAACGATGCTGACAAGCGTGTTGGCGTGGTTGCGATTGTGGAAGGTGTAGAGGTTGCCATCGTCAGGGATATGCCCGCCAAGAGCCTTACAAAGCGTTACAAGGCCATCGTCAAGGAATGGAACGAATTGCCAGCCCTTGCCTACAAGCGCAAGTTCAAGGCAGGGGGCAAGTGGTGGATTCCCACGGTGTTCACGGACGAACTTACGGCAGGGCAGTTGATTGACCTGATGGACATGAACACAACCGATGAACGGCAACTGGTGCAGAACCTTCACCGCATCATGGCGACCCTGTGCCGGGAGGCGGGGTGGTTTGGGTGGTTCCCCAAAAAGTACGATGGCTCTGCCCATGCGGAGCGAGCCGAACTGCTGAAGACCCACGCCAAGGTTGGCGATGTTTGGGGGGTCGTTAGTTTTTTTTTGCTAAGTTCCGAGAGTTACTTGCAAATTTTGAGCGATTATTCCAAGCACCTGACGAAGATGGCGCAGAGCCTGTGACCAATCCCCTTGCTGGCTACGGTTGGCTCATGGTGGTGTGGAGGATGGCCAACAAGGATGTTCTAAAGTTTGATGCCATCTTTGCCATGAAAGCGGTGGAGTTCCTGAATTATGCAATGCTCATTCATGACATTTTGGAGGCAGAACGGCAGGAGGCAGAGCGTATGCGGCGGAGGTAGGACACTATTTGCGTGGCAGGACATTTACCGACATGGAGTTTGACGTATTTGTTGGCGGGTCAGGCAAAAAGCTGACCGATGTGCAGAGGGCTGCTCTTGCTGACTTTGGAGTAACGCTTGAGGAAGGAGCGATTGACAACAAGTCTTATGCCTTGGTAAAAAAGTGGTTGCAGGGCGTTATCGTTATGGCCAAGCAGAACCTTGCAAAGTCAAAAGCGATTGCCAGCAATTCTTTAGCGGCAAGCATCAAGTTTGAGCCAATAGCATTGACGGACACCTCCTTCGTGGTTGCTATCGTGGCTAACGATTATTGGAAGTTTGTTGACCTTGGTGTAAAGGGAGCCAAAAGCAGTGGCCGTGCGCCAAATAGTCCATTCAGTTACCGGGATAAAAAACCAATTTGGAAACATCGCCCGCCTGTTAGGAAAATCCAAGAATGGATTGCGTTTAAGAGTATTCCCGTGCAAGGACGTGACAAGATTGCGGGAAACCGTGCCTTGGCCATTAACATCTCCAACAAGATTTGGCGGGAAGGCTTGCGAGCCACCAACTTCATGTCCAACGCTGTGACCGAAGACATGGTCGCAGTCCTTACCGAAAACATTGCCGAAGTCCTCGGCAAAACCATCAGCGTAGCAACCTCACGATAACCCATGGCAATAACCGTCCTATCAGGCTCGCCCCAAGCGGCAACCCCTGTGTACAACAAAATGCTCTTTAAGGTCAGCGGCTCGCTGATTGCTGAACCTAATTTCAGGTACATCTGCGATGTCAAGAACGCAGCAGGCACGACCACGCTGGCACGACTTAAATGCGACAAACTACCGACCACCAACTTTGGTTTCTTTGACGTAAGCAGGGTTGTGGAAACGCTAATTGCACCAACCGTTCCAACGCTGACGCAAGCAGGCTTTGCAGACCATGCTGGTTTCTATTCGGGGTATAGGTTGGACTTTACGCAAGAGTTCGGCAGCACTCCTGTAGTTAGTGGGAACTTTACAACTGTAAGTGGGAATATTGCCTTTGCGGGCAACTTGGAGCAGTTGGAATTAGCTGATTGGAGTGGAGGTGTGTATTTTCCAAGTGGCGGAGGATTTAATGATGGCATAAGCCAAAGCCTTGCAACTAATGTCGGTAGGACGGTCTATGCGGATTCCTATGGATGGTTAGCACAGGGCATTGGGTCAGGATTCACTAACCCGCAAGACATTAATGCATTGGTCAACTACTACACGGCGGGGGGAGCAAATACACGGACTTACGAAGTCAGCATCGGGTCGGTATCGGGGTCAACCATTTTTCGTTTTGGTGCTGGGCCAATGAACATTAAGGCACTAACGTCAGGGCAATGCTCGGATAGTCAGGTCGGGTCTTATCTATTTCCGACAGCAGAAAACTCATACTATACCATTCAATTTTTAGATGGAGAGCAAGCAACGGTTCTCTTCACCTACACCATCGGCCCATGCGAGCGATTTAACTCCCAGCCCGTTCACTTTGTCAACAAATTTGGCGGCATTGATTCCTACACCTTTACCCTGAAAAACCGCAAGCGAGCCAACGTGCAGCGGGATACTTACGGCTACAACACGGACGTCTTTGCTACCTTAACCCATGACAAAGTTTGGGCAGGGTCATTCGATTACGTCTATGCCCTCAACTCCGACTATTTAACCGATGCAGAGAGCAGTTGGTTGATTGAATTATTGCGCAGCAGTCAGGTGTGGCTTGAATTGGATGGCACGCTTGTGGAAGCCGTTGTCAACGCCAACCAGTATCAATTTGTAACCCGTAGGAATGACCAGCTTCAGCAGTTGCAGTTGGAAGTGGCAGTCGCTTACAAGAACAATATCCTATGAGCGTCACCCTGATTGCTTACCCGCTGAACGACAGCAACACCGAGGTTCCCTATGTGCTTGACACGATGGGCGGCACGGACGTTGCCATTACTTACAGCATTAGCGATATCGAGGACGTGACCAAGCGCAGGGGGTCGTTCAGCAAGACCATTACCCTGCCGAACACCCCGACCAACGAGCAATGTTTCGGATTTGCCTACAACATTCAATCCTTCGTGGGTGGCTTTACGCCCAATAAGAAAATAAGGGCAGCGATGTGGGATGAGGGGGTGCAGGTTTTTAGCGGAGTGCTGCAACTCCTGTCTATGGCCAAAACGAGGGGCAAGGTCACCTACGAGGTTGGCCTGTTCACCGATGACGTTGGATTGTACCAAGCCATCGAGGGCAACCTCCTTGTCAATACCGTAGGCGTTACCGGAATGAACCACATCCCAACAAGTGGCCACGTCAGCGGAACTTGGACGGCAAGCGGTGCGTATTCAAGTGGGTACGTCTATGGGGTGATTGATGCGGCAGGGTTCACGGACATTCTCAATCAAGGCGGAGGTTGGTTTCAGGCACCATGGTGGAGGCTTGGGCCTTCCATCTACGTCAAGAAGATGATTAACCTGATATTCACGCAAGCAGGGTACAGGTACTCCAGCAACTTCTTTAACTCCGAAACCTTCGGCAAGTTAGTGCTGCCCTATGCGGCGGGAACTATGCCTGTGAACTTGTCGGGAAGCAACATCTTTGCGCAAAGTACAGGGAATACCGCAAATTTTTCAGAACTGGTAGAGCAAAAGATTTCCTTTTCAAAAGACACTCCTGCGCCCTATTATGATAATCCCAATTATTGGGTAGCATCGTCCAGCACCTTTGTTGCGCCATCAGTTGACACCCGATGGAATGTTCGTGTTTCATTCACATTAAGCGGGTCAGTCGCATCTACAAACAACAATCTTTGCAGAATGGCAATTCGCAATCCTGTGGGAGGCGGAAACTTTGCTACTGTTGCAAATCTTTTTTTGAAAAAAAATGTGGTTTCAGTTGTTGATTTCACGAATGTTACAATACCTGCATTTTTTAATGCCGACATACAATTTTTAGTTGAATGGGATGGAATAGGTGGTTTTACACAAAACTTTACAATCGTATCAGGTGCAACTGTGCAATGGACGTGCCTTGAAAATCCGACAAGCATCGGGGTGCTGGATATGCGCACCGCTATCCCTGCGGACGTAAAGCAAAGCGACCTTCTGCAAGACCTGCAGAAGATGTTTAACCTGCACATCATGGCTGATGCTCAAGACCCGAAGTTGCTATACATAGAACCTTGGGTTGACTTCTACGCTTCGGGCGTTGTGGATTGGTCGCAGAAAGCGGATGAAAACGTAGAGCAGATTCTAACCAACGGCGACCCCAACGCAAGCACCAATCTCATATACAAGTACAAGGACATGGGAGATTACCTTTCCAAAACGTACAAGCAGTCCTTTCCTCTTGCGAGGGAAGGCTACGGTGGTAAGCTATTCCCAACGCAGAATTTTTACGGCAAGGGTGACAAGGTTGTGGAAACGTCTTGCGGTACTCTTATCCCTGCATCGTTTAGCACCGACAAAATCGTCGGCAGGACTTGGGATATTGACGGCACTCTTGCCAGCGGCACGGTCAAGTCCTTGCAGACAGGCTATCGCTTGGCGCAGTACAATTTGGTCGAGGGGCAAACCGAGTGGGCGTACCAGTACGGAGTGAGTTCTACTGTGAGCGGCAACGTGGCTCTTTCGGAGGGCATTCTTAAGATGCCCTTCGTATCTCACATCGACAACCCTTATGCCCCGACCTTCGACCTTGCCTTTGAGATACCTCGCTTGGTGTACTACAACGCCGTGAACGCAAGCGGCAATACTATCAACTACACCAACAACAACCTGTTTAACAAGTACTGGAAAAATTACGTGAACGAAACGGTGAGCAAGGAAGCCTTGCAGTTGGAACTCACAATGATGCTCTCGCCCGTTGACATCTACCAACTTGACTTTCGCAAGCCGATATACTACGGCGGCATCCGTTGGCGATTGCTTGAGATTCGTGACTACCTCGTCGGGCAGATGAAGCCCTGCCGGGTTACCCTACGCCGCATCCTCAACCTTGCTGAGTTCGTGCCTGTTACTAACGTGCCAATTTTTAATGACCCCTCATTCATGTACAACGGGCCAATCAATAACGACCCTGCTGACCCGAATTATGTGGAAGGCACAAACCCCTCATCCCCATCCTAATGGCAGACGTAACCAAAGAGATAGTCCTCAAAGTAAGCGCAAACGATGCGACAGGGCCAGCACTTCAATCGTTAGAAGACAAACTTAATGCCGCCAAGCAGCGGATGCTGGAACTTGCTGCTGCGGGTGAACAAAACACCGAGGAATTTATTCGCCTGCAACAAGAAGCAGGTGAATTTAAGCGAACCATTGAGGGCGTTGAGATGTCGGTTGATTCGGTTGCAAAGTCAGGAGCGCAAGGAATGCAGTTATTTGGTGAGGCAGTTACTGCGGTGACCGCTGGATTTACCATCGCAACATCGGTTACGGCTTTATACGGCGAAGAGAACGAAGAGTTGCAAAAGAACATCATGCGAGTGCAGGCGGCAATGGCTATACTGCAAAGCGTCACCGCTCTCGTTGCATTGACCAACAAGACCAGCGCACTATCGACAACAGCAAATCGCATTGCATTGGCGTTGTACGATAAGACGGTCAAAGGCACAACCATATCCCTAAAGACGTTTAAGACGGCACTTGCTGCAACGGGGATTGGATTGGTTGCCGTTGCCGCTGGTTTGCTTTATGAGAACTGGGAGAAAATCAGGGAAATACTTGGACTGCCTCCTAATAATACTGCTCAAATCGCTGCCCTTGAACGAGAGATTGCGTTGATGGAGGCAAGAGGAGATATGATGGAGGAAATTGAAGCCAAGCGCATTGAGTTAATTACATTACAAGCAGAAGAAGTAAAGGGCCAAGAAAAAGCCAACAAACTCAATGAAGCGGATGTCATTATTCTACAAAGACAGCAAAGAGCAAAGGAGGCTCAAATATCGACTCAAGAAAAAGCGATAACCTCATCGGAACTTGAACTTGAATTGCTGCAAGCGCAGATTGTCAAGGGCAAGGAAAACGAAGCAGAGCAAATTAGAATAGCCAAGAAGATTTATGATGAGAACGAAAAGCTATACGAGCAAAAAGTATTATTAGCGCAAAGCAAACAGGAACTTGACCAACTTGAAATAGATGAGGCGATGCGTAAGCAACAGCTTCTTGCCAATTTGGAATTGCAGTTGATTGAAGACGCAAAAAAGAACAACGATGTTGTTAAGCAGATAAATAATGAATTTAGGTCAACCGATTTACAAATTCTTATAAGTGATGGAATTAATAAGGAAGAACTACTTAGACAAGAAAGGGTTCAAAGAATAGCTGCCGCAAAACTGGCACTTGGTGATACGGAAGAGTTTCGGGCAAAGGAAGCGGAAATCAACAAACGCTTTGACGCTGCAATACTTAATCAAAAGCAAGTAACAGCCGAAGAAATAAAAAAATTAAAACAAGAGGAACGTGACACAACCATTAAGTTTGCAAGCGAAGCGTTCACAGGTGTCCTTGGATTTATTGCGGCAACGCAAGGCGAGAGTGAGGCAGATGCTCGTAGGGCATTTAATTTGAACAAGGCAGCAGGCATTGCAGATGCAACGGTCAACACTTACCTCGGTGCGTCCCAAGTATTGCAAGACAAGTCCCTTCCAACGATAGCCAAAGCCTTTGCGGTTGCTGGAATAATTGCATCGGGTTTGACGCAAGTACGCAAGATTGCAGCCACTCAGTTTAAGGCAGCTGGCGGCGGTGGAGGTGGCACAGGGCCAAGCGGCAACATTGTGCCAAGTGGAGGAGGCCAAACGCCTGCACCCCCCGTGTTCAGCAATCCCAACGTCACCGACCTTTCGGGATTTGGTGGAGGCCAAGGCCAGCAGAACCAACCCATGCGAGCCTATGTCGTGGAGCGTGACATCCAGCAAACCAGCAGCAGGGTGCGGCGGTTATCCGAATTTGCAACATTAGGGTAGTCGCTACATCTACCCTTATGGAGTTACCTGTTTACCGAATGACCGTGGACGAAGTGGACGAGGGAGTGCAGTTTGTGGCCTTGGTTGATATGCCTGCCATCGAGAAACCTTTCCAAGCCTTTGCCAAGACCCGGCAGAGGTTTGCCGAAACAGGGGAACGCAGGGTGCTTACCGGGCCGTTGATGCTTGCCGATACGCCAATTTTCCGC